>Ga0224498_10000241_pt1 | contig 12702 bp, 10 predicted proteins | sample SF_Jul11_sed_USG_5_FD_167971 | JGI IMG/M metagenome (GOLD analysis project Ga0224498, IMG submission 167971) | Sediment microbial communities from San Francisco Bay, California, United States - SF_Jul11_sed_USGS_21 | ecosystem: Environmental > Aquatic > Marine > Sediment | place: USA...
GGGGTGCGATTGCGTACATGACGCTGTTCTCCTCCCTGGCAGGATATGCCGCGTGGTTCTGGGCGCTGGGGCACGGGGGCATCGCCCGAATCGGCTCCTGGCAGTTCGTGCAACCCGTGCTCAGTGTCCTCCTGGCAGCGGCACTCCTCGGCGAAGCCATCACGCCCGGTTTGGCAGCGGCGGCGGCAACCATCTTGCTCGGGACGGTGCTGGCTCAGCGCCGAGCGGCAGCCTGACTCCGCACCCGGCCACCACATACAGGAAGGCCCCTCTCTGAGGGGCTTTCCTGTGTATGAAGCAGGCGCTGAGAACCAAGTTCGATTGACTCGCGTCGCTGTCACTTCGGCGAGCCACGACCAAGAAACATCGTGTTACACAATTCTGAGGGCCCCGACGTCTGGAATCCGCTACCCTCATTCTTCATGATCGGAGATGACGATATAAGAAAAACAACGTTTTTCGCTGCCGCGGCCTGGCTGGCCTTGTTGATCGGGTGCTCCGAGCAAACTCAAGATGCCGATTCATCTGACGTCATGCAGACACTAACTGGCGAAGTGTTCTATCGAGAGCGCAAATTGTTGCCCCCGGGGGCCGAGCTGCACGTTACCCTGGAAGACGTATCGAAAATGGATGTGCCCTCAACCGTCATCGCTGCGTCTACTCAATCGCAGACGGGCGCGCCGCCTTATCAATTCAGTCTGGACTATTCTGCAGCAGACATCGACTCGCGCATGCAATACAGCCTTCGCGCAAAAATCATGCTCGATGGTGCACTGCTGTTTACCTCGACGGAGCGGCTTGACCCGTTCAAGAATCCAGGCGACGCGAACACTATTGAGCTCATCATGGTCGGTTCCGACAAATCTCAGTAGAGAGTAAACGGCAACGACCTTAGTTTCGGGCTGTCTCGTAGAGGTGTATTTCAACCAGCGATTCGGCCTGCGAAACACGACAAAGGGGATAACCAATGCGTTTATCACTGCTGCTGAAAATCACTGCCCTGGGTGCTGCAGCCAACCTTGTTGGTTGCGGCTCGCCCGACAAAACCGCCCCTTCCTCGACGGTTGATCGGCCGGAGGCTGCTGATGCGGTTTACCTGAACGGCAAGATCATTACTGTCGATGACGCCAACCCCAAAGCCACAGCCGTTGCGATCAAAGACGGCGAGATCATTTATGTCGGTGATATTCGTGGCGCGAAGCCAATGATGGCGGAATCGACCCGGCAGATCGATTTGCAGGGAAGAACCATGGTGCCCGGATTTGTCGATGCACACGGTCACGTGGTGAATGCGGGATTTCAAGCGGCGAGTGCAAATTTGCTACCGTTGCCCGACGGTCCGGTGAATAGTTTCGCCCAACTGGTGGACGCCGTGCAGGCCTGGGAGGAAACGGCAAAGGGCGCAGAGTTCATTGACGAAACCGGGTGGCTGCTTGGTTTCGGGTTCGATGACTCACAGCTCGAGGAGGGAGTATTTCCGACTGCTGAAGTTCTGGAGCAGGTAAGCCAGGATAAGCCGGTGATGATCATTCATCAGTCCGGTCATTTTGGCGTATTCAACCGCAAAGCGCTGGGGCTCGCAGGCATCACGGACTGCCGCAAGGAAGTCCCGGGTGGCTCGATCCGTTGCGAGGCTGACGGCCAAACGCCCAACGGTGTCCTGGAAGAAAATGCTTTTTTTGGCGCCCTGGCTGTATTTCAGAAAGGCATTGATGAGGCCTATAACCTCGAATTGTTCCGGCAGGGCATGCAGAACTTTGCCCGCTTTGGCTACACCACGGCGCAAGAGGGCAGGGCATTTGCGCCTACGGTAGTAACGGCTGAGGCAAAGGCTGCTCAAGGTCCATTAATCATTGATGTTGCTCTTTACGTTGACTACACATCGAAGGACCATCTCGATCAGTCTGCGTATTACACCGGCAGCGGTTACGACGGCATTGGCTACAACAATGGCCTGCGTATCGCCGGGATCAAATTAACCATAGACGGCTCGCCCCAGGGCAAGACCGCCTGGCTTAGCGAGCCCTACTTTGTGCCGCCTGAAGGGCAGGGCAATGACTATGTGGGCTATGCAGCGATGACCGAGGAGCAGGTTAACGTCGAAGTGATGGATGCCTTTGCCAATAATCGACAGGTGCTCGTGCACTGCAACGGTGATGCAGCGATTGATCGTTACTTGAACGCTATTGAGCAAGCGGTAGAAGCGCATGGCCTGCAAGATCGTCGTAATGTACTTATACACGGGCAGACGTTGCGCAAGGATCAGGTCGGTCGCCTGAAGGACCTTGATGTCATGCCATCGCTGTTCCCAATGCACACCTTCTATTGGGGCGACTGGCACAAAGAGTCTGTATTGGGCCCCGAACGCGCTGCCTACATATCACCGACTCGTGATGTGCTCGATGCGGGCATGAGGTTTTCTTCCCATCACGATGCACCGGTCGCCAACCCCGATTCGATGCGGGTTTTAGGCGCGACCGTAACCCGGGTAACCAGGAGCGGCGAAGTGCTCGGTCCCGACCAGCGCGTCACGCCTTATGAGGGTCTGAAATCTATTACGATCTGGCCCGCGTACCAGCATTTCGAAGAAAAAGTTAAAGGCTCGATAGAAGTTGGCAAGCAAGCGGATTTCGTTATTCTTTCCGCCGACCCATTGACAATCGATCCTCTGGCTATTGCAGATATCAAAGTGCTGGAAACCATCAACGATGGTCATACTGTCTTTCAGCATGCCGATCTTGCGCTAAAGACGGATGTTGTTGGTGGTGATCGCGACGAGCATGGGTGCATTCCTTCGGCCGGCTACCAGTGGTGCGAAAAGCTTGGCAAGTGCGTACGTCCATGGGAGCTGGAAGTAGGCGATACGACTGGAGAAATCAGTCAGGAAGATTTCGAGGCTTACTGTAAATCCAGTTAAGGACTATGCGGCCTGCACGTGAAGTTTGCGTGCATCAGCCGCCACCGGAAGTTCCTGCTCCCCGTTTGCGTATTTGACGGGGATCAGAATGCCGATGTCCGCAGGCGTGTTCCTGATCTCGGCTTGATGGCTCCCTGATTTTCCATGAACACCGCCTGTCAACTGGCGACGATCCGACCGTCGCGGAGGCTCGACGGGAAATGTGAAATGTAAGTTGATCAGCTATGAATCGTGATGCGCAGTCATGCAATAGAAGCAACGAACGCGCCGGTAACTGGCTGACAAGCAGGGCAAGAACCAATCCCCAGGCGCTCTGAAGGTCCGCATGTCGGTGGTTGAAGGAAGCCGGCTGCCCCTGGCCAACATCCGGGTTCATATTCGGCTCAATCCGAGGGAACTGCCCCGCTGGTTTGTGCATCCAAGAGCGGAGATGCGGATAATCCGCAATAACGCTAGAGTCTCGCAACGCGCAGCCGGATGCCGAGCTGCACATGAATAAGGAATAAGAATGAAACAATCCAAAAGGATGGGGTTCCTGCCCGCCCTGTTCGCCGTGTTCCTCCTCGCCGGCTGCTCGAAGTCCGACGCACCAGTAGAGGATAGGTCCACGGCGATGGACGAAGATACGGCGATTGAGTCCGACGCGCCGGTGGGCCGCCTGGGCGACACGGTCGTACCGGTCCACTATCGTCTCGAGCTCAGGATCGATCCCACGCAGGAGTCGTTCTCCGGCAAGGTATCGATCGATGCGAAAATCAGCGATTCGCTGGACAGCATTTGGATGCACGGCAAGGACTTCGAGGTCGATGAGATCTTCCTGACCGACACCGATGGCAACCGCGTGGCAGCGAGTTACGAACAGAAGCATGACTCGGGCGTTTCACTGGTATCGCTGGAGCAGACCGTCGATGCGGGGACGGTGACACTCGACATCAGTTTCCGCCGGCCATTCGAGACCGGGACAAATGGTCTGTTTCGGATTTTGAGGAGCGAAGAAGCTTACGCGGCCACGCAAATGGAGCCGATCGCCGCAAGAAAAGTCTTCCCGGGGTTCGACGAACCCGCATTCAAGATACCGTTCGATCTCACGCTCGTGACGCGTGCGGATCACGTCGCCATCACCACCACGCCGGAGATCGCAACAGAGACGCTGGATGACGGCTACGTGCGGCGGGTCTTCGATACCACCCGACCGATGCCAACCTATCTGCTCGCATTTGCGGTGGGGCCCTACGATCTCGTCGATTACGGAACGATCCCGGCGAACGCGATCCGCGATCGCGAGCTGCCGCTCCGCGCGATCGCGGCCCGCGGCCTCGGTGACCGGCTGGACTACGCGCTCGAAAACACCGATGGGATACTCACCGTGCTCGAGCAGTACTTCGGCACACCGTACCCGTACAAGAAGCTCGACCTGATCGCCGTCCCCGGCGGATTCGGTGGTGCGATGGAGAACATCGGTGCGATCACCTACAACGAATTCCTGCTGTTGATGGATGAGAGCTCGCCGCTCAGCCAGCGGCGTAGCTACACCGCTGTCCATGCGCACGAGATCGGGCACATGTGGTTCGGCAACCTGGTCACGCCCGAGTGGTGGAACGACATCTGGCTGAACGAGGCGTTTGCGAGCTGGATCATGTTCAAAGCAGCACATGCTTACTGGCCGGACGGCGAATTCGACCGCGAAACCCAGAAACGAGCACTCGGCGCGATGAGCAACGACTCGCTGGCGGCGGCGCGCCAGATCCGCGAGCCGGTGGACCACAACCACAGCATCAGTGATGCCTTCGACGGCATTACCTACCAGAAGGGTGGCGGTGTGCTGGCGATGCTGGAGCGCTATGTCGGCGAGGACGCTTTCCAGGCCGGGGTCCGGCTGCACATGAAGCGCCACGCGGACAAGACGGCTACCGCCGAGGACTTTATCGCCTCGGTCGCCGAAGGCTCCGACCGGGCAGAGATCGAAGCCGCTTTCAAATCGTTTATCGAGCAGCCGGGTGTACCGTTGTTGTCAACGCGCCTCGATTGCGTGGATCCCTCGAAACCCCAGCTCATCGTCAGCCAGCAGCGTTACGCGCCGCTCGGCTCGGCAATCGAGCCGGATGCAGGCCGGTGGCACGTCCCGATGTGCATTGCCTATTCAACAGGCGGAGTCGAGAAGAGCCAGTGCGTCCTGCTGAGTGAATCCGAGCAAACGATCGACCTCGACGCGGACAACTGCCCCTCGCGCGTGCACCCCAATGCAGATGGCGCCGGCTACTACCGCTTTGCATTCGACGATGCCGGTTGGCGAAGCCTGGTCGATGAAGTGCCCGGTATGGCGCCGGCGGAGGCGCTTGCGCTCGGAGACAGCCTGCATGCGGCATTCCGCACCGGCAAGGTGTCGGCCGACGCCTACGTTGCCGGGATGGTGGCGCTGGTCAATCACGATACCTGGGACGTGGCAGATGCCGCGACCAACCATCTCGAGTCCATCACCAATATCCTCGATGCGGAGCAGCTGCCCGATGTCGAGCAGGCCTTCCGGGACATCGCGGGACCACGTTTTGCCCGCCTGCCGGACGGTGACGATTCCGGAACAGCCTTGTTGCGCCAACGCATGCAGAGGTTCCTCATTGTCATGGCAAAAGACCAGGCGATGCGCGAACCGCTGGCCCGCCAGGCGGTAGCAAGGATCGGCCTGGACGGCGAACCGGACCCGTCGGCCGCTCCCGCGAGCGAACTCGAGACGATTCTCAGTATTGGTGTGCAGGACATCGGGGAGCCGTTCTTCGACCTGTTGCTGGAGCAGGCGCAGACGGACGAGGACCCGGCGTTTCGCGCCGCGGCGAGAGGCGCTCTTGCTCGCGTGGAGGATCCGGCGCTGGTTCGGAAACTGCAGGCGACGCTATTGGCAGGCAAATTTCAGGGTTCGGAATTTCTCGGCATCGTCTTCCGGCAGATGAGCCGCGAGGCGACGACAGAATTGACCTATCAGTGGCTCACCGAAAATTACGAAGAGATCATCGAGCAGCTTCCGGACTCATACCGTGCCAGGGCTCTGCCCGCGTTCGGGAGTGCATTCTGCAGCGCCGAGCGAGCCGATGAATGGCAGGCATTCATCGAGGCACGCGCGGAGCAATTGCCCGGCTACGAGCGGACTCTCGCACAAGCGACGGAAAGCGTTCGCCTGTGCGCGGCTCTAAGGGAAGCGAAGGCCGCCGAACTCGTTACGGCGTTCCGGAACTACCGGTAAGCGTGGCGGACACCCGGTAACCGGTTGACAAACAAAATCAGCCGGTTTTCGAAAGGCTAGCCCAGAGGGTCGACAAGCTCGACGCCGTCGACCCGCCCGAGCTGCTGGCATCGTCGCACCAGAATACGCTCATCGCAGAACCGCAGAAGTCGTCGCTGCTGGAGCCGCCGCCCGTGTTCCCGCCAGTGGTGCCGCCGGTGTTGCCGCTGCTGGTGGTGCCGCCGGGAATAGCAACCGGTGACGGCGTCTGTTCGGGCTCGCCTTCTTCCCCGCCGCAGGCCGCAATTGTCAGGGCCAGGATCGTCAATATCCATTTGTTCATGATGTCGTCCCTCGTAACCGGATGAATACTGCGGGCAAGAGTGGACGACGGGCGGATTCGGCTCCTGAGGGTGGTCTGATGACGGACTGATAATCTGCTGAGGACTCAACAAATCTATTTAAAAACAATAATTTAGCGTTCCTGAATTGCGTACGTTCGATTCTGCTCCATGCGGGGTTGTGCCTCGCTTCAAACGGTGCGCGCCACTCGCTCCGCCCCTGGCCATCAAGATCACGGTCGTCCAGTCAGGCCGCGCGCGCCTGAAGAGGCAGGTCGAAGTCAAAGCGGGTACCGCGTCGCTCTTCGCTTGTCACGCGGATCTCGCTCCCGTGCAATTCGAGGATTCTCTTGGCGATCGCAAGTCCGAGACCCATGGAGCCGTTACCCTCGTCCGCATCGCCATTCTCCCTGTAAAAGCGATCGAAGATGCGTGGCAGGGCCTGTTCCGAAATGCCGGCGCCGGTATCCGCCACCGAAACGCCGACCGCAGCCGACGAGGGCCGCACCGAGATCGACACCTTGCCGCCTCTGGGCGTGTATTTGAGGGCGTTGCCTACCAGGTTCTCGAGAACGCGCTGAATCAGGCTGATGTCCGCGTAGGCGGACACGGCTTCGTCGGGAGGATCGATCTGCAGTGATACTTGCGCTTCATCTGCCTGTAACCTGAATTCCTGCGCGACGTCGTGAATCAGCTCGGTGAGCGAGAATTCCTCGAAAACCGGCGTGGCGCTGCCGGAGTCGAACATGGCGAGCTCGAACAGGTCCTGTATCAGCCTGCCCAGGTGAGCAGCGTGTTTGCAGGCGGTATCCAGGTATTGCCGTCGCGTCACCGCATCGAGCGTTTCATCCTTGATGATCAGTGTTTCGATATACCCCTGCATCGTGGTCAACGGCGTGCGCAGATCGTGAGAGATGTTCGTGACGAGTTCACGCCGCAGCCGGTCATTTTCCTGCAGGCTCGACATCTGCTGCTGGATCGTACTCGCCATGAAATGGCAGGCGTTGCGCAGCTGGTCGATTTCATCTCGCGGTTGGGCAACACCGTCAATCGGATTGTTCATCTCGGGATGCGGTTCGGTGAACTCCGTCACATCGGCGGTCAACTTGCGGAGCCTGCGGGTCAGGAAAGAGAACAGCAGCGTTGCGGCGACAAACGCGGCCAGCATCAGCAGGACGATGCCCGCGGCCACCATGCGCTGCTTGTCACTGCCGGAGACCTGCGCCGCGACAACCTCGTAGTGAGTGCCTCCGAGGACCACGTACAGGTAACCAGCATCGCCATTCGTATCTTCGGGATCGACCACGGGGAATGCGGAGAATATCCTGCGCGACCCGGGCTCGCGTGGATCGACGCCCTTTATCGGTAACGGTCGCGATTCGGACAGCAGGTCGAGAATCGGGCCTGTGTCGATACGATCTACGACGATCTCTTCAGGCGGGAAGGCATGACCGAGTATCGTGCCGTCGGCCCCCAGCAAATAGATCTCCGCAGTGGGGTTGATGACCATTGCGCGGCCGGCCAGTTCGGACAGCGCCTCATCATCGACCTGGCCGCCACTGATCAGCGGTTCTGCATTGACGACGTACATCGCCAGCGAGGCATTCAGTCTTTGGCTCAGCTCTTCGTAGTACATGCGTACGCTGTAGCGGTCGACCTGGTAGAACGCGGCGCCGAGCAGGACGACAATTGCCAGCATTGCAGCCGATAACTTGTAATGGAGGCGCCTCACGCGCACTGCTCGCGATCGAGCAAGGCACTCATTTTGTAGCCGACACCCCACATGGTGACGATGAAGTCCGGATGCGCCGGATCGCTTTCGATTTTTGCGCGCAGTCGATTGATGTGCGAGTTCACGGTGTGTTCATAGCCGTCGTGACCGTAGCCCCACACGCGATCCAGGAGCTCTGCCCGGCTGAAGACACGGCCAGGATGCTTTGCGAAATGGAACAGCAAGTCGAATTCCCTGGCCGTAAGCTCGACGGCTTCGCCGCGCACCACCGCACTGCGCGTTGCCGGGTCGATCGTGAGCTTGCCGACCTGAACCGTGTCCATCGCCTGCATCTTCGATCTATCGAAGAACTCTGCGCGCCGCAGGATGGCTTTTACGCGGGCCGTGAGTTCGAGAATGCTGAACGGCTTGGTGACGTAGTCGTCGGCGCCGATTTCGAGTCCGACGACGCGATCGAGCTCGGAGGACTTCGAGGTCAACATGAGGATCGGGACATACTCCGATCTCTGGCGCAGGCGCCGACAGATCTCCAGGCCGTCAACGCCGGGCAGGCGAAGATCGAGGATGATCAGGTCCCAGGAACCAGCGGAGCTCTTGCGCAGGCCGGTGTTGCCGTCGCGGGCCACGCTGACAAGGTAATTGAGGTCTTCCAGGTGCAATCGAATGAGGTCGGCAATATCGCGCTCATCTTCGATCACCAGAATTTTCTTGCGCATGCGTCTCACCCGGCCGCCTGGCGTGTTGCTTTTAGAGACCGGGGTTAGCATGAAGTTATTACATCTTCAGGCGGACACCATCGGCCGCCGCGGCCGGCGTGTCTGGCAGCGAGGCCAATGGTGTCGCCTGGTGTTTTGGCGCCTGAGGTCTTCAGGAATCAGGGCTCAAGCCGTCCCGGCCCGAGCAGTGGGCACATGAAGAAAGCATCGCCTTCGTCCATTTCGCCGTTGCTATTGGCATCTAGCCACCAGCGGCCGCCGACATAGCCCCTGTTGCCGGGGCCGAATTCTGTGGTGAGACCCATCGGGCCCACGTACAGCTTTTGAAAAGGACCTTTCATCGGCAGGTCGGTAAGTACGATGGAGTCGTAGAACAGGGCCTGCGACGTCACGTAAATGACAGGGCCGTTTCCGCGCCCCTTGTCGTCCGGGCGGTCGGCCAGCGCGTTGGTGGCCATCATGGCCGACAGGGTGAGGATCGTTGCCGCAGCAACTGTTTTCATCAGTTTCACAGTCGAGCTCCTTGAATAGATTGCTAGGGAGCCCTGATCCTAGAAGTACAAGTTCACGCGAACGTTGCGCGAATATCACAAAAGATTCACAACGGACACCTGTAACCTCCTCGATTGCTCGCGGCGGTAAACGCGTTTGCGATCTCAAACGCAACTTCGCCGAGGTTGGGTTCGTCAAAATTCGTTGCAAGCCCAACTGCGATGCGCGGCTCGACCTGGACGAGCAGGTACCTCGCGTCCTGGTCTTTTCCTGCGACCACAGCGATGCCGTACGGTTGCAGATGGCCTGGTTGCCGGCCCCAGCGGTTGGGACTACACGCACTCCGAAGACGTTACGCTCGTGGCAGGTCGCTACTTCGCGATTACGTTCCGGGCCGAAACGGGAGGCTTTAGATTTCGATGAAACTGCTCGAGTGGAAGCTGGGATGCAGAGTCGGCAATGTTGCTGTAGACCATGAGCATCGCGAGCTGATCGATCTGACCAACAAGATCCATGCCGGGACCCGTGAAGGGGTGGACCGCGATCATGAACGTTCTGCCCCGGTTCGATCGGTTGTTTTTGCCGGCTTCTTGCCCTCGATGCTTGCGTAATGATCATCGCGAAAACGCAGGATCAGGCTCTCCGCCTCGTCTGCGTCACTATGATCGCGGAGCAATGCCTCGCGTGCGAGTTCCAGGCTTGCCTCGAGGTTTTCCGATACCACGAGGCTTGCACCGAGTTTTCGCAGTGTCCGGCACTGATCGGCGTTGTGTCCCCTGACCAGAATGGTCACATTCGGTCGCACCTGGCGCAGTGCAGTCACGATATCCTCCGTGGCCTCGAAGTCGTCCAATGTGACGATCACGAGGTTCGCATCGGCAATGCCGGCAGCACGCAATACTTCGGGGCGCCGCACGTCGCCATAAAAAATTCGATGTCCGTTTGCGCGTTCCCGCAGCACCAGCGACGAATTGAAATCAATGGCAACGTAGGGCTTCCCGGCCATTTCCAGAATCTGGCCAATACGGCGGCCGACGCGGCCGAATCCCGCGACGAGGACGGGTTCCGGTGCCGGGGGCTCCTGGCTTGCCTCTTTTTGCCCGGCCGGCGGCGTCGCCAGGCGCTGCGCCAGCTTACCGATCACCGGGGTCACGAGCATGCTGAGCACAACGACCAGGAGTAGTTGCTGGAACAGGCCGGCGTCAATGAGATTCAACTGATGCGTATACGCAAAAAGAATCAGGCCAAATTCGCCGCTTTGCGCGAGCAGTAGCGCTACCGCTGCGCCGGTCCTGGTGCCAAGACCGAAAGAGCTTGCCAGTGGCCACAGCACGCCGAATTTGATGACGATAAGCAGGACAAGCAGTCCGAGTATCGCAAACGGCTGCGCGAGGAACGCGCTGAGGTTGATCGACATGCCCATGGACATGAAGAACAGACCCAGCAGCAGACCGCGAAACGGATGGATCTCTGCCACGACTCCGTGACGATAAGGCGAATCCGCGATCAGCAGGCCTGCGATGAACGCACCCATTGCCATGGACAGACCAATGTGTTCGGTGAGTAGCGCGCTGCCCAGCACCAGCACAACAACCAGGGCCGTGAAGATTTCCTGGGAGCGAGCATGTGCGACACGGTGCAGTATCGGATGCAGCAGGAATCGACCGAACACAACGACGAGAGCCAAAATCGCCGCGGCTTCCAGCAGGGCGAACGCAATGTCTACGCCGATCGTGAACTCCTGCGCCGCAAGCAACGGCACGAGAGCGAGGAGCGGAACCACGGCCAGGTCCTGGAGCAGCAATACGGCCAGCGAGGCCCGCCCGTCACCGGACTTCAGCATCTTCTGCTCTGCAAGAAGCTGAAGCACAAAAGCGGTCGACGAGAGCGCGAGTGCGAGGCCGATCAGGATTGCCACACGATACGGAATATCGAGAAGCAGGCGCACGCCGACCGTCAGCAAAGCGCCGGTTATCGCTATCTGCAGGGTCCCGAGCCCGAAAACCAGCCTCCGCATCCGCCACAGGCGTGCAGGTTTCAGCTCTATGCCGATGACGAACAACAGCAGGATGACGCCCAGCTCGGCCAGCTGGCCGATCTCGGAAACCCCGTCGATCAGCGCGAGCCCGGACGGGCCGACGAGAATTCCTGCGACAAGGAACCCGGGGACCGCCCCGAAGCCCGCCGCACGAAACAGTGGGACGGCGACGACGGCTGCCGTCAGCAGGATGACGATGTCCAGGAGATAGTTGGCCATCATTTCCCAGCGATAGTGTCGAGGTCTCTGTTATTAAGATAGCACTTCAACCATTGATTGGTGGCGAACAGAGCGCGACAGCAACGCCGGTGTTCTCCTCCTGGTTCCCGCCGGGCGGCTCCGCCATGCGACGAAACGAGGTATATACGAATGAAAACCAATGCCGCTTCGGCTTACCCTGATTGACGGGTAGCGGGCCCCGTGTTGCGATACCGTCCGCCGGGGAGTCCGTCGCAGCCGTGTAATCCATTTGCAATGAGCGACGAATGCTCTCTCGCACTGACCTCAAAAAAACAGGAGCTAGACATGGCTTCATATCGCAACGCAATTATCCCGACACTGTGCCTGACTGCCGCTCTCGTATTATTCGGATCGGCGCAGGCGGCCGACAGCGGTTTCTATGTGGGCGGCTCGATCGGCCAGTCCACATTGAAGGTCCCGTCGGACGTTACGGACGTGCCCGACTTCAGCGAAGACGACACAGGTTACAAGCTTTTCGCGGGTTACAACTGGAACCTGGCGCTCTTCAACCTCGGCGTCGAGGGTGGCTACATCGACTTCGGCAGCCCGTCCGGGGCGCTGGACGCTGACACGAGTCTGAAGATCGACGCCGATGGCTTGAACCTCGTGGGCCTGGGCGGGCTCAACTTCGGACCCTTCGATATCTATGCCAAAGCGGGCTGGGTGTCCTGGGATGCCAGTCTCAGCATAGGCGGCGTCGATCCGGGTTTCGGGTTAGGCTCCCTCAGCGAAGACGGCACCGACCTCATGTACGGCCTGGGAGCGCGCTTCGCCCTCGGCAAACTCCATATCCGCGGAGAGTGGGAAGAGTTCGACATCGAAGACTCGGATCGGGTCTACATGTTCTCGCTGGGCGTCGCCTGGCAGTTCTGACCTCCCTGCGATAGACATTTAACCTGGACCGGACCGGAGCGATCAGCTCCGGTCCGCCAGCTTGCGCATCCCTGCGTCTCGTTCCATTCCTCGACAGCAGCATTGCCGACGGGTGCACGTTGTCCCAGTATAGGTAGTC
>Ga0224498_10000244_pt1 | contig 12641 bp, 11 predicted proteins | sample SF_Jul11_sed_USG_5_FD_167971 | JGI IMG/M metagenome (GOLD analysis project Ga0224498, IMG submission 167971) | Sediment microbial communities from San Francisco Bay, California, United States - SF_Jul11_sed_USGS_21 | ecosystem: Environmental > Aquatic > Marine > Sediment | place: USA...
TTTCTCTCACTTCTCAAAAAATATTTCCAAAATTCCGACTATCATCACCCAGGTGCTCTTCCTTAAAAAAAGCCTTGGTCTGGGGAGGGACAATGCTACTCATCCAGAGCAACATTGTCAAGCGAATTGTCAGGTGATTTTTTTTAAGGATTATCCCCACTTTACTACCATTTTTCTAGGTATTGGACCTAGGGCTGTCACGACAAACTCCTTGAGATCTAGTAATTTCTGACTGAGTTGACGGATTTGATCAGGTGAAATTCGGTCTATGTCTTTAACCATTTCTTGCAGCGGCACATGACGACCTTGATAGAGTTCGTCTTTAGCCAGTTTATTCATGCGGCCATATGTTCCTTCTAAGCCCAACATCAAACTTCCTTTGAGTTGGGTTTTGGTCCGCTCCAATTCTTTTACTGCCAGCCCACGACGACACAACTTCTTCGTTTCTTTGCAAATCTGATCAATGATCGCGCCCACTTCCGCCGGTCGTGTGGCGGCATAGACGGTTAACGTCCCTCCATCGAGAAAGCTCGAAAGATGCGAATAAATTGTGTAGGCCAATCCACGCTTTTCCCGAACTTCCTGGAACAACCGCGAACTAACCCCACCGCCAAAAATGGTATTGAGGACATGAGCCGCATAGCGATCGGGATCACCAATAGCGAGCCCTTTAAATCCCACGCACAGATGAACTTGTTCCAATGATTTTTGATGAAGACTTTGGCGTGATTTCGGTTGGGTAGGCCAACGATCGCTTTCAATTTTTCTAGAAGGCGTCGCAGACTTTTCCGCTTGCCATTGTCCAAAATATTCGTTGACTTGATCCAGCAATTGGGAAAAGTGAAAATTTCCAGCCACAGCCACGATCGTGTGTTCCGGTCGGTAATGTTTGTGTTTATAGTGGAGAAGTCGACGGCGATCCAATTGCTGCATCGCTCGTGAGGTCCCTAAAATGGGTCGCCCAATGGGATGGTTGCCAAAGACATCCTCGGCATGTAACTCATGAAGATAATCCTCTGGATCATCCTGAACCGTTCGGATTTCTTCAAGCACAATCTGCTTTTCTTTCTCAATATCTCTGGCCCCAAAACGCGAATGGTGAAAGATGTCGGCTAAAAGATCGAATGCCGCTCCCACTTGTTGGTCCAAGACCTTGACATAAAACGCTGTGGCCTCGTGGGTGGTAAAGGCATTCATTTCTCCTCCCAGCGCATCAATCTCATTGGAAATTTGGGAAGCGGTTCGGTTTCGCGTGCCTTTGAACATCATATGTTCAATAAAATGCGAGAGGCCTTCCTCGCCCTTGACTTCGTAGCGACTGCCCACATTCGCCCACACACCCAGCGCTACGGACCTCAATGAGGACATCCGCTCGAGCACGACCCGAACTCCATTATCCAACACAACTTTTTTATACACGGTGATACAACCAGGAAGACTTAGGCAGAGGGTTGATCGTTCTCGGCTTGTTCCGCCATAGCTTCTTTCCGACTGAGACGAATCTTGCCTTGTCGATCAATCTCCAACACTTTGACCAGAATTTTTTCACCTTCAGAAATTTCATTGGCAACAGATTCGACGCGATGAGGAGCCAATTGTGAGATGTGGACGAGTCCATCCATATTCGGCAGGATTTCGACAAACGCTCCAAAATCTACAATTTTTCTGACTGTCCCCAAGTAAATTTTTCCTATCTCCGCTTCTTCAACCAAACCGAGCACCATGTCCATGGCTTTTTTGGCCGAGCTCTCATCTACCGCGGCAATCGTCACAATCCCAGTATCTTCAACATTCATTTTCACGCCACATTCAGCAATAATCCCGCGGATAACTTTTCCTCCTGGGCCAATGATATCCCGAATCTTATCTTGCTTAATTTGAACGGTACTGATCCGAGGGGCATATGGCGCCAATTCAGTGCGATGAGTGGCGAGACATTCATTCATTTTTTCCAAAATGGTCATGCGTCCTCCACGTGCCTGCGCGAGAGCTTGCCGCATGAGGGTTGGCGTGACCCCACCAATCTTAATATCCATCTGTAACGCCGTTACACCATCTTTGGTCCCGGCCACCTTGAAATCCATATCACCTAAATGATCTTCCATGCCTGAAATATCAGACAGAATGGCCAGCTGATCACCTTCGAGGATTAACCCCATGGCAATCCCCGCCACCGGGGCCTTGATCGGAGCGGCCGAGTCCATAAGGGCCAACGTCCCACTACAAATCGTGGCCATCGAGGAGGATCCGTTCGATTCCAATACTTCGGAAACAATCCGGATCGTGTAGGGAAATTCTTCCTTCGTGGGTAACACAGCACTCAAAGCCCGTTCAGCTAATTTCCCATGGCCGACTTCCCGTCGCCCCGGCCCACGCAAAAATTTTGCCTCGCCGACGCTAAACGGGGGAAAATTATAATGCAGCATGAAGGCGCGAGAATATTCGCCCTCCAAAGCGTCAATGCGCTGTTCATCATCTCCTGTCCCTAACGTCACCACTCCCAAGCTTTGGGTTTCCCCTCTCGTAAACAGAGCCGAACCATGCGTACGTGGCAACAGGCCCACTTCACAGGTAATGGGGCGAACATCGGCCAACCCTCGCCCATCGGCGCGAGTTTTCTTTTCTAAAATCATCCGCCGAACTTCAGAATATTCCAACCCATGAAACGCTTTCTTGACCTGAGCCTTCCGCGCATCATCCTCACCGGCCACCGCTTCAATCGATTCTTGAAGGATTTGATCAAACCGTTCCTGGCGATCGGCTTTTCCTGGGATATACATGGCTTCACAAATAGCCGAAGCCGCCTGCGAACGAACCGCCTTTTCCACTTCTGCATCAAGTCCTTCAGCTTGAAACTCTCGTTTCGCTTTTCCAACCTTATCCTGGAGCTCTTGGATCTTGGCAATTATTTTTTTTATTTCCGCATGCGCGAGTTCGATGGCATCGATCATCATGTCTTCAGAAAGCCCATTGGCGCCAGCCTCGACCATCATCACAGCATCGCTGGTGCCGGCCACGACCAGATTCAATTCGCTTGTCTCCAATGCACTTCGATCCGGGTTTACCACAAAATCTCCGTTTACCCGACCGATTCTGACGGAAGCCAAAGGTCCGGTACAGGGAATATCCGAAACGGCCAACGCGGCAGACGCGGCCGCAATGCCCACCACATCAGATGCCATCGTTTGATCAATGGAAAGCACGGTCACGATAATTTGGGTTTCATAGTAAAAACCATCCGGCATCAGGGGTCGAATCGGACGGTCAATCAGGCGGCTGGTCAACACCTCTTTTTCACTGGGTGCGCCTTCACGACGAAAAAACCCGCCAGGGATTTTTCCAGCAGCATAGAATTTCTCTTGATAATTGACCGTGAGAGGGATGAAGCCTGCGTCCGGCTTAAACGTCCTCGAAGCCACCGCCGTGGCCAACACAACCGTATCAGCATAGGTAGCCAATACGGAGCCATCTGCCTGTTTAGCCATACGACCAGTTTCTAAGCGAAGCGGACGACCACCAACTTCCATTTCAACGACATGAATCATTTTTCGACCTTTCTGATCCCCCATTTCCCCTGAGGGTGTATTGGCATTGTTTCATTTATACCCAGCGTCGGCGGGCTCGCAGAAGGTAAATTCTTCGGGCCCTGGAATTTCGAGAGAATACTCACTGCTTACCTCTGGCATTTTTTTCGCGAGAAACCATGCCGGGTAGTATGACCCCCAGATTATTTTCGAATACCTAAGGCCGCAATCACTGATTGATATTTGGCCTCATCCCGTCGCCGGATGTAATCAAGGAGTTTTCTTCGTCTACCCACCATCTGTAGCAATCCCCGACGGGAATGATGATCTTTCTTATGCGTCTTAAAATGGTCCGTCAAACTCGTGATCCGCTTGGTCAATATCGAGATCTGGACCTCTGAAGATCCGGTGTCTCGATCATGAATTCGTTGCGATTCAACAGCTGCCGTTTTTTCTTCTTTAGTTAATGCCATAAAGCCTCCTTCAGTATATTCTCATAAGTTGAGTCCACAGGATCATCTTTTAGGAGATGAAATGAATATGAATCCGTCACCAACTACCTTCCCATTCTCTTAGCCTAATACTGTGTCCACAACTAACGCTGGCCCACTTTGTCCTGGTTGCAACGAAGGACCTACGCCTAAGGCCAACAATGATCCACCCTTAGCCTTCACACGAACCCGCATACCTTCTCCCAGCGCCGTTTTTCTGGATTTCTCATCAGCCCATTCTACACGGTTCCACGGAATGGCATTCCCATGGCCCACTTTCCGAATATCGTCTCCACTGACTTCCACCGCAGGGAACGATTCTAAGACGCGATCTAAACTCCACCATGCTCCATCAAATTGTGATAAATCAACCCCATCATAGAGCGATTCCATTTCAACGGCCTGCTCAAGCTGCAATGGTCCAACGCGTCGGCGTTGCAACCATTTCAAATGGCCACCGACCTTCAAACGATCCCCGATATCAGCACACAAGGTCCGAACGTACGTCCCTTTTGAGCATGCTACACGAAAACCAACTTCAGGTATCGCCACTCGCTGGATTTCCAGTTCATGAATCACCACGGTTTTGGCCTGGCGTTCCACCGTCTGCCCTTTGCGAGCTTTTTTATACAAGGGCTGCCCACCAACTTTGACAGCTGAATACATCGGCGGCACTTGTTGTATCGCTCCATGAAAACCCATGAATACTGATCGAATATCGTCTTCAGACAATGATTCGCAAGGCATTTCTTCCAGCACCACTCCCCACGCATCTTGGGTATCGGTCTTTTGCCCTAATTGAAGAACGGCCTCATATTCTTTATCCCAGTCCAAAAGAAATTGTGCGACCTTGGTTCCCTTCCCAATTAACACAGGCAAGACCCCTGTCGCATGCGGATCCAATGTCCCGGCATGCCCAACTTTCTGGATACCCAGAACGGTTCGAACCCGTTGCACGACATCATGAGAAGTCCATCCATCTGGCTTATTCACAATTAAGACCCCATGAAGCAAACTCGGTAAAATAGGGCCTTCAACGCCAGAACTGTCAATACAAGGAGCAAGGAATGGCATGCGTAACAGACTCGAATCCTATGTCGATGGGATAGCGGGTTCGCCTAATTCGTCGTCATTCTTATGAGGGAGGGAGTTTAAAACTTTTTCCATCCGATGAGCATATTCGGCACTCGTATCCCGATAAAACACGATTTCAGGGGTATAACGCAAATTCAGCCGCTTCCCCACTTCTGTCCGAATATACCCCACGGCACTTTTCAGACCTGGAGCCGTTTGTTGTTCATAATGCTCTTGATCCAACGCCGTCACATAAATACGAGCAATCTTGAGGTCAGCCGTCATTTTGACATCCGTGACTGTGACAAATTGAACCCGTGGGTCCTTAATTTTTCGGGAGAGGATTTCAGCGACTTCCATCCGTATTTGATCTGCCACCCGTGTCGCTCGACTAATTGATGATTTTGCCATGCTGCCAACCTTTTGAGGCCTTATAACAATTCGATCCGAGACCGTAAGAGTTCGAGTGATGGATTCCCTCGTATTTCATTGAGAACGTGATCTAACGTCTGGTTGACCCGTGCCGTCTCATTGGCGACCGACGCGATTCCCAGAACGGCTTTTTGCCAAAGATGGTTTTCATCAATTTCAGCGATGGAAATATTAAACCGATTCTGAAGTTTGGTTATCAAACTGACAAGGATTTTTCGCTTACCCTTGAGCGATTGGGCATCGGGGAAATGTAGTTCCACCGTACACAACCCGACAATCATCCCCATTCCGTCTGCCCCGCCGGCACATGCCTCTTATAATTTGGTCGCCTCCTCCTCTAACACATAGGCTTCCAACACATCTCCAAGCTTAATATCGTTGAAATTTTCAACCCCGATTCCACATTCATACCCTTGTTGCACTTCGCGAGCATCATCCTTGAAGCGGCGCAGCGACCCAATTTTTCCTTCGTACACCATCACCTGATCTCGCACCACCCGTACTTTTGTATTTGTACGCGAAATCGTACCATCGCTGACATAACAACCAGCAATGGTTCCCATCTTGGGAACGGAAAACAGTTGCCGAACTTCGGCATGGCCTAAGACCCGTTCCTTTATGGTAGGCGCCAACAATCCTTCGGCAGCCGAACGAACATCATCCAGCACATTATAAATAATAGTATACAGGCGAATTTCTACCCCTTCACGTTCGGCAATATTCGCAGCATTAGAATCAGGGCGAATGTGAAATCCAATAATAATTGCTTTTGACGCGGCCGCGAGCAACACATCCGATTCGTTGATTCCGCCTACCCCGCTGTGAATGATTTTAAGCTTCACCGCATCGGTCGAAATTTTTTGCAGGGCATCAGCCAGCGCGCCCACCGAACCTTGGGCATCCGCTTTGAGGAGCAGGGGCAACTCCTTGACTTCTCCATCTTGGTTTTCGGCATACAAATCATCTAAGGTTCGCCGGGATGTTGCAGCAAATCCTACATCTTTTTGCTTTTGCATGCGGTCTTGGGCAATTCCTCTGGCCGCTCGCTCATCTTTCACCACAACAAGCTGATCTCCGGCTTCTGGAACCCCTAACAGGCCGATTATTTCGACAGGTGTGGAGGGTCCGGCTTCCTTAAGACGGGCCCCTTTATCGGACGTAAGCCCACGGACTCGACCACTCACCGACCCCACAACAAATGCCTCACCGACTTTTAAGGTTCCTCCCTGAATTAATACTGTGGCGACAGGTCCGCGCCCTTTATCTAATTTGGCCTCTAGGACGACACCGCGAGCAGAACATGCCACATCGGCCTTCAATTCCATGACATCAGCCTGAAGCAACAACATGTCGAGTAGGTTATCTAAGCCTTGGCCCTGTTTAGCCGAAACTTCTACAAAAATCGTTTGCCCTCCCCATGATTCCGGGAGCAGCCCGTATTCAGCTAATTCCTGCTTCACCCGTTCAGGGTTCGACCCAGGCAAATCAATTTTATTGATGGCCACGATAATAGGCACATTCGCAGCTTGCGCATGGTTGACCGCTTCAATTGTCTGAGGCATTGGTCCATCGTCTGCGGCAACGACCAACACTACAATATCGGTCACTTGGGCCCCGCGAGCCCTCATCCCCGTAAAGGCTTCATGGCCTGGCGTATCTAAAAACGTCACACTTCGTTCGCCAGCTTTCACAACCGACGCCCCAATATGCTGAGTAATCCCGCCGGATTCTTGATCCGTGACTTGGGTTTTTCGAATGGCATCCAATAGTGAAGTTTTCCCATGATCAACATGCCCCATCACTGTCACAACCGGACCTCGAGGCTCCCATTGTTCATGGCCGCGGGGCTCTAAGATATCCTCTAAGAGAGCTTCTCCTCCTTTAGGCGCGACAGCTTCAACCGCAATACCATACCCCTCAGCAATAAGAAGGCCTGCATCAAGATCCATGGGTTGATTGAGGTTTTTCACAACATTTAAGTCCATCAGCTTTCGAATGATTTCAGTCGGCTTTTGACCCAGGGTCTCAGCAAAGTCTTTGACGGATATTCCGGCTGTCACCTTTATGACCTTTTTGCGTGGTTTGGTCGGTTCACCTACCGAAGTTGGTTGTACCTGGCGAGCACGTTCCTCGCGACGAAGCGTTGGGAGTGGACGTAGGTCCTGCCAAACCGCCGCATCTTCGAATCTGGCGGCAAACATTTCCTCATTTTTCAACCTCGGTCCTTTTTTAGGTCTTTTGGCTTTGTCATCAGCTTCGCTCTCACGACCTGCAGAAGGACCGGTTTTGTCTGCTTTTTCCCCAGCTTTCTTTTCCCTGACAATGGGTTTATCCGAAGGCAACACTGCTTGATCGGGCATGACAGGTTCAAGAGCAAGAGGGGCCTGGGCTTCCTGAGGGGTCTCCAGTGATGATATTGCGACAATTGGTTCTCCAACCTTTGGAGCCTCCATTGTGGAAGCAACTGCATCTGTAGCAAGTTCGGAATCTTCCGGACTTGCTTCCTTGACTGAAGGGAATTCCTGAGTCTCTGCAGCCAGCTCTTCTTCCGTCTTTTTCTTTTTAATCAGTATATGCTTCTTTTCCGGCTTCTTGAGTTCGGGAGCCGTAGCATCAGCGCCAGCCTTTCCGGAAGCAGCTGCGTCTTTTTTGAGAAGTCGCCCGCCCGCTTTTTTCGTTCCCAAATTACGGGCCACGCCTTCTGCAAGAGAGACTCCCTTAGGTGCGTCCACCTTGCCCAGTAGGACATCCATGGCCCACCGGGCCGCATCATCCTCGACGGCATTGCTATGGGAAGTCACCTGAATACCCAATCGCACCAATTCCGGAATTACCAGGCGACTCTCCATTCCAAGTTTTTTCGCTATCTCATGAACTCGCATGCATGTCCTTTACGATGACGGAGATTCCTCCGGAGCTGACTCTTCGGTGGTCTCCAACTGGGATTCATCGCTGGTTCCCTCATCAGACTGCTCGACCTCTTCTTCACCTACCGTCTCTTCCGTAGCAATATTTGCAGTCTCTTCAGCCAACGCCGCTTTGATCTCCTGGTCCCGTTCCATTTTTTCCTTTTCATATTCAGTAGAACTAATAATATCAATTTTCCAACCTGTCAGCCTCGCGGCAAGTCGAACATTTTGGCCATTTTTCCCAATGGCTAAGGAAAGCTGAGAATCCGCAACAACCACGAGCGCCGATTTTTTTTGCTCATCAATACCGACTTTTTCAATAGATGCCGGATTCAACGCTTCCCCTATAAACACTCGCGGATCATCCGTCCAAGGAATGATATCAATTTTCTCACCCCGTAATTCACGGACAATGGCTTGTACTCGGGAACCTTTAACCCCCACGCAAGCACCAACCGGATCCACCGCCTTATCTCGTGAAGCCACCGAGATTTTCGTTCGATCTCCCGGTTCACGAACCACGCCCTTAATCTCTACAATTTTTTCAGAAATTTCCGGCACCTCTAAGCCAAACAATTTCACCACGAAATGTGGGTGGGCTCTGGATAAAATCACTTGCACATCCTTTGGTGTTCGGCGAACCTCTAATAGCAAGGCTCGAACCCGATCACCTCGACGGTGGGTCTCGCGAGGTATCTGCTCTTGGACGGGCAACAGCGCTTCTGTTTTCCCAATATCCACAAGATAATTACGTCGTTCTTGACCTAAAATGACCCCATGAACTAATTCGCCTTCTTTTTTGGAGAACTCGCGTTCAATGGATTCCCATTCCGCTTCACGAACCTTCTGACAAATGACCTGCTTGGCAGCCTGTGCTGCAATTCGCCCAAAATCATCCGTATTCAGGAGGGATCCAATTTCATCACCCATCTCGGCTTCACCATCAATTTTCCGGGCTTCTTCCAAGGATATTTCGGTCTTGGCGTCGACGACATTCTCGGAAATGGTTTTCTTGCTCACAATGGAAATTTCACCGGTGTCCGTATCAATGTCGACCTGAATATTATCCCCCTGCCCGTATCGCTTTTTTGCCGCGGTCAACAGAGCCGATTCCAAGGCCGCAAGGACTTTCTCCTTCTCAATACCTTTTTCGCGACCGATTTGATCGATGACCGACATAAGTTCGCTTTTCATGATTGGTCCTCGCAACACATCATAAGCAGTCCAAACGGGCTGGGCTGATTGCACCATCCATAGGAATACTAAAATTCAATCTCGATCTTTGCCTTAACAATCTCGTCCCAAGCCACAAAACGCTCTAGAGGAGCTTTATTTCGATCATCTTCTAAGAGCAATCCCGCATCGGTCACGGCTATTAATCGTCCGATCGCGACGGCATTCTTCTCCGTATCATTTTTTAAGGTCACGCGAAGCCGTTCACCTTGAACACGTTGAAAGTCTTTTTGATCCTTCAGAGGTCGGTCTAATCCTGGTGACGACACTTCAAAGCGACAAGATGGACCTGATGGTTGAGTAATTTCCCATGTCCGGCGAAGAGACTGGTGAAATTGCTCACAATCTGCAATACCAACGCCTCCATCTTTATCCAGCGTCAAGCGAACCAAAGGATTGGTTGGTTTCCCGGTACATTCCAGATCAAGAATTTCGACACCCAAGGCCCGCGCAATGGGATCGCCCACTTGGCGAATGGCTTGAATAAGATTCTCAGTTATCAAGGCCACCATAAACTCCTTATGGATAGCGGCCACAGCTCAAGACCAAAAAAAAGTGGGCTCACGCCCACTCAACTCATGCCCAGACTAGCACTTTCCTATTTTAAAGGCAAGATATTGCCGAGGGCCATTTCCCCCTATTTCTTCCATCCCGTCATCGCTTGAAAGCCACGTGGGCTTGAGCGGGCGACGTAGGCATAAGATGAACCCCATGATAAACTATTTTCCATTGAGAGAACGCACCATTCTCTCGAGATCAACCAGAGAGGAATTCAGCAGATGTCCACAATTATTTCTGTGGCTTCCGGAAAAGGCGGGGTCGGAAAAAGCATGGTTGTCAGCAACCTTGGTCTCCTGTTGGCCCGGAAAGGTCATCGCGTAATCTTAGTAGACATGGATATTGGAGGTGCCAATCTCCACATTCTCTTCGGGATGTTTCATCCCCCCTCCACTCTTACCGATTTCTTCTCAAACCGGTCAACCAATCTTGAAGACCTGGCCCATCCGTTGGCCAGCCCCTTCTCTCTCCGGCTCATTCCTGGGACGGGAGAAACCCTTATTACGGCGAACCTACAACATGCCAAGAAAAAACGCCTCATTCGACATCTCCAAAAACTCGATGCAGATATCATTTTGGTCGATGTCGGGGCCGGCACCAGTTACCATACACTAGACTTCTTTCTCCTCGCGGATTATTTTTTGGCAGTCGCCACTCCAGATCCTACCTCGGTATTAGATCTTTACCGATTTATTAAACTGGCCGCGATTCGGAAAGTGCTCACCGCTTTTTTGGCGCGTGACCCCATTGCCGAAACCCTCCTTAGTCAAGATTTCCATAGTGTTACGGAAGTCTTGGAAGCTGTGGGACGCACCAGCGAATCTGGAGTGAAATTGGCACAACAAGCTCTCCATGGATTTCAGCCAGCGTTAATCTTAAATCGGATGACCCAGAAATCTCGAATAAACACCCTGCAATTACAGCATTTACTCAAACAATATGTTGGGGCAGATCTATCAGTCCTGGGGAATATTCCGGAAGATCCCCACGTCCAACAGTCTATTTTGAAATACTTACCAGTTGTGGAATTATCGCCAAAGGCTCCAGCAGCAATAGCCTTCGAGCAGGTGACGGAGAATTTACTGAAACTGGTCAGCCAACGAGAAGAAGTACCAGAAGCCCTAGAACCTAGAAAAATACGAGCCTAAGGCTACGAGACGGTGATTAACAGGAGTATTGTTCACAAACTCAAGGTGGGCCTGAAGGGAGCAAGTTACGAATAGCGTTGGACAGCGACTTAAGAGTCATTGAGACACTTTCCAGTTCGGCGCCTTTATTTTGCAATTCAGATTGCATGGTTGAGACTTTACTGACTAATCGATCTCGCTCCTTGGAAACCTGAGAAAAATTCGACAAAGATTCTTCTAACTCTTTCACTTTTTTCTCCAACTTACTACCGGACTTCTGCGCCGCTTCAGACTCTCCTTTCACCGTTTCCAATTCCTTCGTTAACGAATCAACCATGGCTTCGGCAGATTGCAAATTCCGCTGGGCATCAGTGCGATCTTCTTCACTTTCTAAAAATTGTTGATTGAGCCGATCAATCACGCCTGCCCATTCTCGCGCCACGCCACGAAGCGACTCTGGGACCGCAGGCAGTGAAGGGTTCCTACCTAAAGGTCCAATGGCCTGCTGAATCCAATCGATAAACAACGTCGCTTCACGAAAATTCAAATCTACTGTTGCAGCAGGCTCATCCGATGAAGAGGATGCCTCAGTGGGTGGTTCCGGTGCAGGAGGTGATGATGGACGAGCTGCTTTCGAAGTTTCGTTTTCTGAATACCCGGCATGAAATTGTTGCAATAAGACGGCGACGCAATGGCGACAAAAAGGCTGTTCCGTCGACGGGCAGGAACACTTCGTCGACAAGGTCCCCCCACGCAATTTAATCGTCTGCGAATAGACGCCATACGTCCCATTGACCTCAGCCACAACTTGCGTCCCATTGGCTTCTAAAATACTCACTCGTTGATCCGAAAAATATTGGTCGCCAATTTTAAAGACCTGCCCCCCAACCACAGACTGCACCATATCAGGATCCAATTGACCAAGTTCTTGGGCGGAGCATGAAATCCGATTTCTCATAATCACCCTCGCATCATTGAAAACCATGAATGAAGTATGAACGTATCACCGCTCTTGACAAAACCCATCGGCTCAATCTTACAGGGAAGTTTACCGAGAATGAACACAAGATCCAACTTTTTGATAATTTTTCTTCCCAATTATCCCAATTATAATGTCCCAGGTGAAACAGTCAGCGCCCCTAGACCAACCTACGGCACCGTCCTTCTTGGAAAGTCTTCTGGCAGATGCTCCAGAATCACTTCCTATTCTTCGGCAAAGTTGCATTCAAGTCTTAAATCTTACGCAAGACAAACGTTCCAGCGCCAGCGATATTGGGGACATCATCAAGCTCG
>Ga0224498_10000249_pt1 | contig 12584 bp, 9 predicted proteins | sample SF_Jul11_sed_USG_5_FD_167971 | JGI IMG/M metagenome (GOLD analysis project Ga0224498, IMG submission 167971) | Sediment microbial communities from San Francisco Bay, California, United States - SF_Jul11_sed_USGS_21 | ecosystem: Environmental > Aquatic > Marine > Sediment | place: USA: California...
AAAGGAGCTATTTTATATGAGAGTTGCAAACAAAGCCATTTATGATTCGGTAAAGTATAATCTTGGCAGTATCAGCGAAGAGCTGAACAAGGCCAATGAGATTGTTACCACCGGAAAGCGTATCAATAATCTTTCTGATGATCCTGTGGGCCTTACCCAGTCACTGAATATCAGGTCTACTCTATCAAGCATTGAGCAGATGGGGCGCAATATCAGTTATGGCAATTCATGGCTCACCGTATCTGAAAACGCCCTTACGAGTGTGCAGAATATCATTGCAGATACAAAGGTGTTGTGTATTCAGATGGCCAATGCAACAATCGGATCCGATCAGCGGTCTTCGGCAGCGGGCACCGTTCAAAATATGCTGGATGAAATCGTTTCTTTAGGAAATACAGATGTGGCAGGTAATTATATTTTTGCCGGTTCGAAAACCGACACGATACCATTTGACCAGGACGGTACTTACAATGGGGATAATAATCCTTTTGCGATAAAGATCAGCAAAAATTCCACCGTTGAGGTTGGAAGTGACGGTGGGGCAGTTTTTGGAAATATTTTTAACAGCTTGAGTGATTTGAAGACCGCTCTTGAAACCAACGATTTAACCGGTATTCAAGATGCGATGGGTTATCTGGATGGTCACTTTGAAGATATGTCAGCCAAAATATCAGATATTGGCTCAAAAATGAATCGTATGGAAATTAAGGATAAAATATATCAGGATTTGAACTTTTCCAATACGGAAAGGCTCTCAAAAATTGAGGATGCAGATATTGCCGAGGCCATCATGAATGTATCGGCGGCAGAACTCACCTACCAGGCTGCCCTGGCCTCTTCATCTAAAGTGATGAAATTGTTGACTCTGGTGGATTATTTAAAATAATTCAGTAAAAAAATAGAAGCCATCTCAAAATAAAGATTTTGGTTCAAGATCCCCCGCTAAAACCCAGCGGGATAAAAAGGCGGAGCAGAGTTTTAACCCGCCCCGCCTGTTGACGGGATCTTCGACACGCATACTTTAAGTATGTCGAGGACTTAAAACGAGGCTCCAACGCAGAGATTGGGCCAAAGGATTATTTTGAGATAGCTTCTAATAGATGCCATGGATGGGCTATGCTTATACTAACACGGAAGTTGGGTGAAAAGATTAATATCGGCGATGATATTACGGTTACACTGGTTGAGATAAAAGGGACACAGGTTAAGCTTGGAATTGAAGCACCCAAAACCATTGAAATTCATCGCCAGGAAATATATGAGAGAATCAGAGAAGAAAATTTGAGTTCATCAGGTATAAATGACTCAGATCTTTCCAAGGCGACCGCCCTTTACAAGTCCTCGGGGCTCTTGAAAAAATAAATGAATTTAGGGTCTTCACCCCAATTGGAATAATGGAGTAATGGAGTAATGGAATGATGGGTTTGAAGGATTTTTTGACAGTTTAAATAGTCTTTTTCCGCTGTTATTTCCAACATTCCATTTTTATTTATCGGCGGCATGAACACGTTCCATCAAACGACAAGTGATTTAAGAATGTTATAGAATTTACAAGACGTTTAATTTACTTAAGTCTTGAGAGGTTCAAAGCGAGAGAAAAATTGAAGATTAAAACAACGAGATTCGGAACGATCGATATAGAAGAAGAAAAAATGATTAAGATGCCTTTGGGCATGCTGGGTTTTCCGGACAAAAAGAAATTTATTATACTTCAGCATCAGGAAAACTCACCTTTTTTCTGGTATCAGTCAATTGATGATCCGGGACTTGCATTTGTCATTACAAACCCATTCCTGTTTATTCCGGACTATAAAATTGATTTTGAAGCGACATTAAAGGAGATGTCGTGGAATGGAAATGGGAATAATGGATATCTGGATCTGTTTATTGTTGTTAATATTCCCAGAGGTATGCCTCATAAGATGACCGGCAACTTTATCGGTCCCGTTCTGGTCAATAGTAAAGTCTATGAGGCAGTTCAGATTGTACTTCCCAACAGTCCTTACACCCATAGATTTCCGCTTTTTAAGAAGAAGAACTAAGGACAACAAGCGACCTCCAATTTAGTTGGAGAAGAGGGTTCAAGAATTCAAGGGTTAGTTTTCTAAAGATTTTATCAGCGCCTTTAACATTCTTTCGATTTCTGCGATGTCTTTTTTTAGTGGTCCCAATTCAACTTTTTCAATTAAATGTAAATCCCCTGCTAACAATATATAGGTTACTTTCGTTGAATATTTTTTTGTTTTTCACTTGTCGTAGTGAAACGAAAATCCCGCCATCGGGGAATCCTTGCCCCCTTGCCTGCCCAGTTAAATTTTTCAAAGAAACGGAGCATGGCGAATTTAACCGGGGTACCCTTTGGGATCACACCTGCTCAATTGGAGATGCCCCACTTATTTTACCTTAATAACACCAACTAATCGGGAGATGATCCAAATTATTTAGCATTTTAATGTTAATTGGCACGAAGTTTGTATTAACTTAAGAAAAGATGTGAATATGGAGAAATCGTAGATGAAAGATCCTTTAAATATCGAGTCCTGCCTATCTGTGCATGGCTATAACAGACAAAATTTATCCCAAAAAGATTTCAACACGGTGAAAAACCCTGACCTGTTCATTACCCTGCTGGCAGATAAAATTAAAAATAATAAGGACCCGGACAAACTGAACAGTGCTACGTTACCTTTAGATAAAAATTATTTGCAGCGATTGATAGATGTCGTGCAGCGTCAAATGAACGACTATTTATTTCGTGAACTCTCGAAATTTGATGAAGACAGTGACTTGACCGGATTCAATTGCGAATGGATGAACTTTTACGGGACAGAAAATATCGAGGCGTCATTTGTGTCAAAAATTGAACATGACCCACAAGAGGGAAAAGAGATTAAATCACCACCTGAAATTAATGATGTTATTGAGCATGCTTCAAAGGTCTATGATGTTGATCCTGAATTGATAAGGTCGGTAATACGGGCTGAGAGTAATTTTGATGCCAACGCGACTTCATCCAAAGGAGCGATAGGATTGATGCAGCTTATGCCTGAGACAGCAGAGGAGTTGGGCGTCAAAAATAGCTACAATCCTGTTGAAAATATTATGGCTGGAACCCGTTATTTAAAAAGCCTGCTAAACAGATACGATGACAACGTTGAACTAACGCTTGCTGCTTATAACTGGGGAATGGGAAACGTAGAAAGACATCCCGACAGATTGCCGAAAGAGACCCGAACATATATTGCCCGTGTTAATGGATATTTAGGGAATGGAACGTCATAATATTGCCTACATAAAAGAAGATAATGGCTAAAGTACTTGTTGTTGATGATGAAGAGAGTATACGGTTTTCTTTTAAAACCCATTTGATGAATGAGGCGTATGAGGTGTTGGCCGTAGATGATTATTCATCAGGGATGGAGGCCGTGAACCGTTTTAATCCTGACTTGGTGATTACAGACGTTATTTTAGGTGGGCGTACCGGCGTTGACATCCTTCGTAAAGTTAAAGATATGGGAATGCAATGTCCTGTTATCTTGATAACTGGTGAACCAAATATTGAAACAGCGGCGGATGCAGTGCGTCTGGGAGCATTTGATTACCTTTCCAAGCCGATTCGTAAAAAAACGCTTTTGAGAATAACATCTCACGCTCTTCGACACAAAGTCCTCATTGATGAAAAAAACAGAGTAGAAACTGAGAATGTGAGATATCGCTTAAGCCAGGAGGCCATATTTAAAAGTTTAAAAGATGCTATTATTACTGTGGACAACGATATGCAGGTGTTGGAGGCCAATCAGAAAGTCAAAAATATATGCGGTTTTTCTCCAGAAAAGATTATTGGAAAAAATATCACCGAAATCAGTGCGCTTTGTAATAAATCCTGTCATTATGTTTTAAAAGAAACTTTAAAAGCAAAAAGCTCAATCAGTGAGTTCCCTTCTGAATGTATGCATCATGACCATCCAAACCAGATTGTACTTTTAACCGGATCACCATTGAAAGATCATGAAGACAAGGTATTGGGGGCGATTCTAATGATTAGAGATATCACCCGTCTAAATATCTTGGAGAAGAAACTGAAAGATTGAGATATAGATTTCACTTAGTACATGTATTCGTATATACGTTCACGTATTTATAACTTGGTTTATTCATTCTATGTCTGCAAAAATTCTAACTTTTAGGCTTCAGCTTATACGGGATAGTGTCCAGATAAAAATACGTCATAGTATTTATGAATTAGAGCGCATAGTCTCTATTGGGTTTTTATTTTTTTCTACGAACCACTCTCCGCCTAACCACTCTTTTGCGAGGTTTCCGTGAAATAGAAGTTATCTCGTTGGTTTTCTGAGATACTGATTTAATGGATTCCTGATAATTGTCTTCGCTATCCAGAAGTTCTTTTTTCCAGTAACGGCATGTTGCCCTTGGACATTTCAAAATCGTTTTACCCGCTTTATTGGATGCTTCTATTAAAAATGGATTGTTGCATTTTGGACAGGGAATATGATGGGGTTTACCCCAGCTTATAAAATTACATTCTTTGTTTGAACATTTATAATAAGATTTTCCTGTTGCTGTATTTTCAACCGTGACTTTCGAATGCTTGCATATTGGACATTCCAATGCCAGATCTTCTTCAAAAGCCATAATACTATTATCAATATCATCGTCGTTTATAAAAGAATCTTCTTTTTCATAGTCTGTTTCCGGATCATCGTTGTCTGTCTCTTTCACATTTTTATTATGATCTTGAATCAATGTCACCTTGGACAAATCATCTTTGTTGGGGTCAAAAATGCTTTTGTCTTGTTCAGTAGATTTTAGATCATGTGAAACGTCTTCATTAGAAGAGGCAGAATCAAGCATTGCTGCCCTGGTGGCTACTGCGTCTACACTCGGACTTTGCCCATCAGAAAGAGTGTTTGCCGGTTCTTTAGAAGATGTTATCACTTTCGTATCGGAACTTATTGATTCAGCATCATCATGTGGTTGTGCTTCTGCAAGTTTTACTTGTGTACTCGGTTCCTCATCTTCAATATGCTTACGTTCATCCGAAAGTTTTTTAACTGCTTCAACTTCTTTTAAAACGGGCTTTCCGAAATCGACTTTTCTGATTTCAACTTTTCCCTTGTAATCCTCTGAAGACAGAACTTTAGGTTCAGTGGAAGAACCCCTGGAATGATCCAAGAGGTTATCAGAAGATTTACGGCCGAAAATGATAGGCGTTTCCAAATTTTTTTCCGGAGATACTTTTTGATCGTTTTGCAGCGATTTATCCAACTTATATATATTGCTGCTTTTATCGGCATGCTGGGCGGACACCTTTGAAGGTTCGGATTGCTTTTGCCCTTTTTTCAGAGGGACACTTTGCATCTGTAATACCTGATCAAATTGACTGGTCGCAGACTCAAGGTCTTTTCGCTTAGATTTTACTTCATCCATGGTCTGAACAAAATAAGCGACAAGGTTCATTCCGGGCATTTTGGGGAAAACCAGGTCGATAAGCCGGGCCATACTTATCGTGGGTTTTTGAGGGATAAATTTGTCATCGTCAATATGAATATAGCCTTTCCGGATCATTTCCTCAACAACGATATTCATATCCTGAGCAGCCTCAAATCCCAATTCTTCAAAATCACTTATTAATGTTTCATCTTCATATCGATCTATTTCATCGGAAGGAAAACTTTCTATTTCGTTCTCTCGTTCCATGATCAGCATGATGAGTGATATGGTTGCGGAATTCATGGACAACTCTCCGACTCCGTATCTGCTCCCGATTAAACGTTCCAAATGTTTAAAAAGAATCTCATCAAATAAATTTAGCACGTCATTTTTTTCGCTGACTTTATCTGGTTCCATCTGATTTTCTCTTTTTCCTTATCTGGCTAATTCTAATGTTCGAAGTTTTCCAACCTGTGGATCTTATTTTGTTGGTTACGATTCTTTCAGGCCATAGCCAAAGCCGTTGAAAGATTGACAGTGTCGTGGTTTTTTCAAACACCATCGTTTCGACTTTCAATACAATGGAGAAGCCTTATAAAGAAAGCTTTTGAAAAAGTTTGGTTAATCCGTGCTGCAATATTTCCGTCATGACTTTTACGAAAGATATAACTATGCAAAACTTATACCATTTAAAGACATTTCCCACCCAATCCAATTTGATTCGTTTTATGTTTCAACAGTCTATCATTTTATTGTTCTCGCGATATAGGAGGATGAAAAGTCGAACGAATGTAATGGAACGAGTTTTGCAATTAACACATTTAAGTTCTGCGTCCGAATATAGTTATTGTCCATCCATAAATGGCCATTTTTGTCCTGCTCGGCGTTCTCCGCGGGTTTCCGGCTGCGGCGTACAGACGTACGCCTCACCGCAAACCCTTGTGCGGCCTTGATCAGAACAAAAATTGCTCATTTCTGAATTGGACACCCATTGTGTTCATTTTGAACACATGGATGGACACTAGTTAGTGTCCATCCTTTGTTACAGATTTACGTTTAAAGGAGATCCAAATGGCTTCAGCCATAACGTTGGAAGGCATTGATCAAACCATATCAAACCTTAAATACAAAAATAAAAGCACCCTGAAGTATAGATTCGTCCAGCATATAAAACAATATTATACCAGCGAGAATTCCGTTGAATTCCTGAATGAGATAGAGCATGAAGAGCTCATAAAAGCGCTGTGGGATACAGATCATAGCTTTGAAGCCATTAAGAATAAACGGAAAAACCTGAATGGCGTTAGATCTTCTGTAAATGCAGACCTTAAAAAGCTTTATGAAAAAGGGGAAAATCCTGAAGGGATAAAAATAGGATCAAGCAATATCTTTGTAATGTCCGAAGATGCAAAAGATAAGATCCTTAAGAAGGTAGGATATGAGTTGCAACCGGATGGGACACTTAAATTAGACCAGATAATGGATATCCTGAAGCTGGCAAATGAAACCGTATCCGGTTCAATGGCAGTTGAAGATACAGAAAAAAAGGATGGTTTCAAGAAAATAGATCGGTTGAAGGATCTTATCAAGGGATTATCAGAAAAGGTGGGCTTGAGCTCTCCTGAATTGTCAAATGCGTCTCCTGATGCCAGTGACATGGCAGGTAAGGGAGATGAACAAGGATCCGGTTCCATGGAAATGGACGAGGTTATTGAGGATTCGGAGCTGGACACCGTCGAGGCGTTTGAAGACATCGAGGACCTCGAAGAAGTTGCTGAAGAAGAGATTTTGGATGATGTTGAAGATGTGGAGATAGACGAGGTTGCAGATGCGGATACGGATGATTGGGTTGAGTCAGTCGAGATTGATGAAGACGTTGAAGATGTATTGGATCAAGAAGATGCAGAATTAGACGATGTTGAAGAGGTAGAAGACGTTGAGGAAATACTTGAAGGCGAGGCTTCAGAGGAACGGTCAGGTGCAACCGGCCCCGGGGAAGAAGGTACCTTGGAAGGCATCGGACTTGGGGAAGATTCAGGGCAAGAAACGACAGGAATAGATATCGGTAAAGACGAGGCGCTATCCAAGGAAACCGGGACAGGACCCGGGGCTGGTGAAGAGTCCGGGCATGACATATCAGGGAATGCCGAACAGAGACTTGAACAGGGAGAGGAGCAAAAAGGGGATGAACAGTTGGGGCTCCCGGTTGGCTCTTTGGGACAGGAATACAGCATTGAGGCAGATAGTAAAATAAAAAAGGCCAAACTTCTTGCCGAAGAATTCGATGGGTACCTGGGTTCTATGGACAGGCATTATAATCATTATATATTGATACCGGGTGGCGAATATATAATTGGCAGCAAACACCCTAAAAAGGATGAAAAACCCGAACAGAGGGTATATTTGGAGCCCTTTTATTTTGGTCGATTTCCCATTACCAATGGGCTTTTCGAAATTTTTGTTGAAAAAACAGGATATAAAACCACTGCGGAAAAGGTAGGATATGGGACTGTTTATTATGGGCGCTTTGAAAAGAAGAAAGATGAAACAACAGGATTGATCACTTCCATATGGAATTCTTCACTTTATTGCAAAACAATTGACGGCGCCTGCTGGTATCAACCCTCCGGACCTAAAAGTACGCTTTACATTAAAAGAAATCACCCAGTGGTTCAAATCAGTATGGAGGATGCCATGGCGTTTGCAGCCTGGACAGGAAAGCGATTACCCACTGAAAATGAGTGGGAAGCGGCGTCTAGAACTGCAAATGGATGGATATTCCCTTGGGGACCCGAATGGAAAAAAGATGCCTGTAACATCGAAGATAGTTGTACTGCCGCCACGACACCTGTAGACAAATATGTTGAATTTGAAAACGATTTTGGCATAATTGATACCATAGGAAATGTTTTGGAATGGACGAATGACAGTTTTGATTCAACGTTCCAAAAAAATCATGGAGCAAAATATAGGGCTGTTAGGGGTGGAAGCTGGATATCAGGAAATGATGTCAGATTATTCAATCGATTTATGATGGAACCGGGGTCACACTCTAATATTCTTGGATTCAGATGCGTCGCTTATTAGTGCTATTTGTGAAATGTTTGTCGGTTTTATTTTTATGTGTCAATAATTTGCCGGTACCAATTCAAATAAAGTCGTTTTTACATGCGATTGATAAGAGATATATGCCATTGATATCATAACCTTTATGATCTTATATTTTAACTTTATAAAGGTCCCGAAAGAATCGGCACATATGTTGCAAAAGTTGCAGAATGACCAAACCCCTTTACGTTGCTGGAATGTAAAACAGTGGACAACGAAATAATAGGCTGACCAAATAAAAAAATGGCAAAGACACTACCCATAAAACAAGAAAAATCTAATAATGGTGTTCAATCGAGAAGATCGAGCCTTAAATCGACGATCATGGATCAATCCGGGGCCGGGAAAATCAAGATCGGCGAACTTTTGTGTAAAGAAGGCTATATTACCGGAACCCATCTTGAAGACGCAATCAGCTATCAGAAAAAGAATAATGGGCGTTTGGGTAATATCCTTGTCAAACTCGGCTACATTGATGATGAGACCATTGTAAATGTTCTAAGCCGTGTCCACAACTATCCTGCCATTAAGATATCCAAAACCACTCCGGATCCCGAAGTTTTCAAAATTATGCCGTATGAAACGGCTAAAAAATATATGGCTTTTCCGTTAAGGTTCAAGGGAGAAGCGCTTGTCGTTACAATGGCAGAACCCACAGATACCACTGCACTGGATGGCCTGCAGAACGAAATCAAGAAAAGTCTCAGTGTCTGTGTTTCTACCGAAAAGGATATCGTTGATGCATACAAAGCCCATTATGAAATAGGTGATGAAGAATACAACAATTACTTTGGTATGCAAGATGATGCTGGTGAAGAAGAACAACCGGTTTCAGTGGTCGATGACTTCGGTTCTCTGGTTTCAGAGGCCGTGGTCGATATGGAAGTGATCGGTGAGCACGACGAAAAGTCGATGGTCGACGAATACACGGCATCCGATGCACCGATTATCAAGCTTGTAAACGGTATTCTTGTTAAAGCCATCAACGAGGGTGTAAGTGATATTCATATTGAACCCTTTGAGAAAATGTTGCAGGTAAGATACCGGCTTGATGGCTATCTGTTTAAGTCTATGAATTTACCGACCAGCATCAAAAACGCGGTAAATTCCAGACTGAAAATTTTAGCCGGGCTTAATATTGCAGAGCGTCGTGTGCCTCAGGACGGCAGGATAAAAATGTCCTTTGGAAAAAGGAAGGCCATCGATTTTCGTGTTTCAACATTGCCCACGCTTTTTGGCGAGAGCATCGTCATGCGTGTCCTCGACCAGTCTACACTGAGGGTGGACCTTTCTCAAATGGGTTTTGAGAAAGGAGAATTGAATGCACTTGAGCGCTCAGTGTATCGACCTTATGGACTGCTGCTGGTCACCGGCCCCACCGGCAGCGGAAAAACAACCACATTATACTCGATACTCAATAAGCTGAACAAAGAAGATTGCAAAATACTCACTGTAGAAGACCCCGTGGAATTCAATTTCAAGGGAATCAACCAGGTGAATGTCAAGGATGATGTGGGTATGACGTTTGCCGCAGCCCTCAGGTCTTTCTTGCGTCAGGACCCTGACATCATCATGGTTGGTGAAATTCGAGACCAGGAAACAGCGGAAATTGCCATCAAAGCGGCCATGACCGGTCACCTTGTTTTCAGCACGCTTCACACCAACGACTGTCCTTCGACCATCGGACGTCTGGTGGATATCGGCATACCGTCCTATCTGCTGGCTTCTTCCGTAACAATGGTGCTTTCTCAACGCCTGGTTCGAAGACTTTGTCAACATTGTAAGGCTATTGAGGAAAACCTTAATCCAGCGGAACTTGTGGAAATGGGATTTTCTCCTGATGAAATTTCAAAACTTCAAATCTACGGGCCTAAAGGCTGTCCGGAATGCATGGGATCCGGGTATAAAGGACGAGTCGGCTTGTTTGAACTGATGGAGATCACAGAAAATGTGGCCAATGTAATTAGTGCCGATGTTTCAGAAGATATACTGAGAAAGACGGCGTTACATGAAGGCATGGTGACCCTAAGGAATGCGGGTCTGGAAAAAGTTCGCCAGGGATTGACTTCGGTTGAAGAGGTGTTAAGAAGAACAAATTTAACCAAGGGCTCCATTCCGGAATACCTTGCCACTCCCGAGGTTGAGGAATATGACAGTAAAGCTGTAATTTTCAGGGAAGGGAATAGAGGTTCTGATTTTTTTAAGCTTGTTAAGGGTGAACTGATTATCGTAAAAGACGGGAAAAAAGTGTCAGAAATCGTTCAACCCGGTGAATATTTCGGAGAAATTGCCGCCATAACCGGTAAAGAAAGATCCGAAACCGTTATTTCCAGAGGAAAATCCATTATCGAACGCTACCCTGGAGATAAATTTCAAGAAATTATCGACAAATATCCTAAAATTACCAATAAGATTTTAGAACAAATGGCAGGCCGTATAGATGCGTCAACTAAAATTCTTGTAAACCTGATGAATCATAAACCACGATGAAATTGTAAACCTGATGAATCATAAACCACGATGAAAATAGAATGCCCAGATTGCCGCAAGGCATATAAAATACCAGACGAAAAAATACCATTCGGAAAGAAATTTGCAGTGTCATGTTTGAACTGTAAAAAACGGATTGTTATTGATTTAAGATCCGAAGCAAAACCGAATCAACCGCCACAACCGACAAAGCCTGAGAAAAAAGCCCAAGCAGTTGAACCTGCTCCGGAACCTTCTTTTGGGAAAAATCAACCCTCAGGCATTAAATTAAAATATGGCATCCTTCGCACATTGGACGATTTGCCGGCAATGCCTCATGTTGTCCAAAAAGCACAAGGAATAATGGCAAGGTCTGATTCAAATATTAAAGAACTTGCCAGGGTGATAGAATTAGAACAGGCTATTGCCACCCGGGTATTGAAATTGGCCAATTCATCATATTATGGTATGAGCGGAAAGGTTTCCTCTATTCAGCATGCCTCGGTGTTGCTCGGGTTTAAAGCCCTTGGAGACCTGATATCCGTTGCAGGCATTTCAAATCTGATGAGCAAAAATTTAAAAGGATACCAGCTCGATTCCGGAGATCTTTGGCGGCATTCCATTGCTGTTGCATTTGGTTCAAGGATTATCGCGAACAGAAAAGATACCGAGTTTGGGAATTTGGCCTTTTTCGCCGGACTTATTCATGATGCGGGAATGCTGATCCTCGATCCATATGTTTACGAAAGAAAAGATTCTTTTGACGAATTCATGGCAGACGGCGAAAATACATTTTTAAATGCTGAAAAAACAATTTTGGGATTCGATCATTCCGAAATCGCCTCTGAGTTGTGCCAGAAATGGAAGATTCCCAACGATCAAAGGATTGCCATCAAATTCCATCACAACCCATCCAAATCAAACGGCAATGAATTGGCGTTTATCCTTCACATGGCGGATTACATCGCAATGGTAAACGGCTATGGGACGGGTACAAACGGTGCGGAGTATCATATGGAAGAGGGGGTTATGGATTTTTTAGATCTTCGGGAAGAAGATGTTGAATATATAAAGAAGGACGTTCTGGAATCCGTAGATAAAATGTCTGAAGAGGTGCATGCCGGTTAATCCTAAACTTCAAGCAAGCTCAGGTTATTTTTTGAGTGCTCACATATTATTAAAGCGTTTAAAAAATAAAAAGGCCGGATTTTTTAATCCGGCCTAACATATTGATATTATTTGGTCGGGACGACTGGATTTGAACCAGCGACCCCAGCGTCCCGAACGCTGTGCTCTACCAGGCTGAGCCACGTCCCGACTTTGCATTTCTTTTATGTGGTAAATAAAAAAATGTCAATCATAATTAGTGTCCATCCATAAATGGCCCTTTTTGTCCTGCTCGGCGTTCTCCGCGGGTTTCCGGCTGCGGCGTACAGACGTACGCCTTCCTGTCCCGTGAGCGGGGACCGCAAACCCTTGTGCGGCCTTGATCAGAACAAAAATTGCTCATTTCTGAACTGGACACCCAGTGCATTTATCTGGGGTGATCTGAAAGG
>Ga0224498_10000254_pt1 | contig 12480 bp, 12 predicted proteins | sample SF_Jul11_sed_USG_5_FD_167971 | JGI IMG/M metagenome (GOLD analysis project Ga0224498, IMG submission 167971) | Sediment microbial communities from San Francisco Bay, California, United States - SF_Jul11_sed_USGS_21 | ecosystem: Environmental > Aquatic > Marine > Sediment | place: USA...
CAACATATGCAGTTTGCATTACATCAATATGTTGAATACATATTTAAATGAAATCCGGGAATTTATTTATAATCATTAAATTTTTTGCTATAAAATTAAACAATTAGATACTATTTTGTATAAATTTGTGACCTCAAATTGAGATGAAAAAATAAATTAAGACGTATTATTGTGATCAAAATACCTGTTCACTGATTTAATTTCAATTCATGCAAGTTTTGATATGAGATATGGCTCTTTTGTCTTTAGTAATGGGATGATCTAATGTTTTATTATCAGATGCTTTTATCATACAAATAACATGATAATTGGCATTTACGGTTCTGGAACTACAGAATTTGCTGTAAAAATGATTAAAAAAATTTTAGATGATGCTAACATCACATCTTTCTCAATTACAAAATCTACTAGTAGACAGGCTGATTGTGTTATTGTTTTGGGTGGAGATAAAGGTGTCCGAAATTACTTTCATAGAACATTTGATTCCACTTTGCCTATTTTGGGAATCAGTGAAGGTGAGGCTAGTGGATTTTTGGCTCAGATTGATCTCAAAGAATTTGCGTCTTATGTCAATGTACTAAAGAAACAAAAATACACGATTGAAGAAGTTCCGAGACTCGGTGTAAAAATTGATGGAAAAAATGTCTATCCCGTACTCAACGATGTTGCGGTGTTTTCATCAAAGAGTGCAATGTTAATGGAGCATACACTACGAGTTAACGGAGAAGAGGTGTGGCACGATAACAGCGATGGAATTATTGTGTCTACTCCGATTGGGTCATCTGCATATTCTATGTCAGCTGGTGGTCCGGTCTTGTTTCAGGATTCTGCTGTGTTTGAAATAATTTCTGTAAATTCTCTTGATGTGACAAGAAGACCAATCATTGTTTCTAATTCTAGTTCAATTGAAATTGATGATATTTCTGCAAGACTTCACTGTGAAGCAGTCTTGGATGGTCTTGATAGATACAAGGTGGATAACACTGTAGAATGTACTCAATTTTTCCCTCCTGCAAAAATAATTCGTCTCAAAAAAAACTCTACTGCAATTTCTGCTCTTGCAAAAAAGGTACATCTTGCTGAAGAATTGCTTAGCATGCCTCCAAGTTCTAAACTACTTTTGAAGACATTAGAGTATGAGGGGGCATTAACCCAAAAAGACTTGGCAAACAAAACATTACTTCCTGCTAGAACAGTTCGATTGGCATTAAGTCATTTATTGAAGAAAGGCTATGTCAAAAAGAAAATATCCATTCGGGATGCCAGACAAAAAATCTACGAAATTTCAAAGATAGAGTAGTTTTATTTTTAATTAAACAATTATTTCTCAGATGCAGCTTTGATAAATGCTGTAAATACTTCTTCTGGAAATCCTGGCCTGCTGTTAAATTCTGGATGAAATTGCACTCCCAGATAGAATTTGTGACTAGGAATCTCAAGTATTTCCATTCTTTTTCCATTATCGCTATCTGCTGAGAATATCAATCCTTTATTCTCAAATTGTGGGATGTATTCTTTGTTAATTTCATATCTGTGTCGGTGACGTTTACTTATTATTCCTGAATTGTATATTTTCCGCGCTTTTGTATTTTCTTTAATCATTATTCTGTTTGCTCCTAGTCTTAGTGAGCCACCCATATCTGAGACCTCTTTTTGTTCTGGAAGTAAATCTACAATTGGATTTTTTGCATCTGTTTTAATTTCAGTTGAATTACTATCTTCTAAATTCAAAACATTTCTGCCAAATGCTATTGCAGCTAGCTGAAATCCAAAACATATTCCGAGATATGGTATGTTTTTCTCTCTTGTGTAATTTGCAGTTTGGATGATTCCTTCTGATCCTCTGGTGCCAAAACCTCCTGGAACCAAAATTCCATCATAATTTGATAAAATGCTGTAATCTACAATTGATTCAGAATCTATCCAGTCTATGTCAATTGATTTTCCTATTTGTGCTCCTGCATGTTTTAGTGCATGATTTACACTGACATAACTATCTGCAAGTGTGACATATTTTCCAACCATTGCAATTTTTACTTTCTGATCTTCGTGGTTTACCATACTTTGTGCGATTTCATTCCATTTATCCCAGTTGGCTGAAGCATTGAGCATTCCAACTTTACCAAACTTTGTAAATATAGAATCCATTATTCCTTGGTCGTATAACATCTCTGGTACCTCAAAAATTGAATTTGCATCATGACATGATAAAACATCTTTTGCAGTTACGTTTGTAAACATTGCAATCTTTTGCTTTGTTTTTTCTTCTAATGGCAAAGTACATCTTACTGCTAAAAAGTCTGGCTGAATTCCTATTCTTCTCAATTCTTGAGCGCTGTGCTGCGTTGGTTTTGTTTTCTGCTCTCCTACCACGTCAAGGGATGGTGCCAAAGTAACATGGACAAATATTACCCCTTGTGGACCTTCTTCTACTTTCATTTGTCTTAGTGCTTCAAGAAATGGCAGTGATTCAATATCTCCCACGGTTCCGCCACACTCTACTATCAAAAAGTCTAATTTCTCATCCTCTGCAATTCTTCTGATTCTGTTTTTAATCTCATCTGTAACATGGGGAATTATCTGAACACATGCGCCCAAGTATTCTCCTTTTCTTTCTGCATCAATTACTGATGAATACACTTGAGCAGTTGTAATATTGTGGCTCTTTGGAATATCTTGGTTTAGGAATCTTTCATAATTTCCAATATCCATATCACATTCACCTCCGTCATCTGTGACAAAGACTTCTCCGTGAGCTGTTGGATTCATTGTTCCTGCATCGTAGTTGAGATATGGATCAATTTTGATACAAGATACCCTTTGATTTGATAATTGTAATAATTTTGCAATTGAGGAACTAGTTACGCCTTTTCCAAGGCCAGACATCACACCACCCGTGACAAAAATGAACTTCGTCTGCACATTAATGAAATGAATATCTGGTTTTTGTATGTTTTGTCGATCATGATCAATTGAAATAGAACACATGGTCTTGTTTTGATATGACATCTGTTCTTTTTGTTTTACCCTTGTTTGCAGCAATCATTTTGGGTTCTACCACTCTTGCATTTGCAGAGACTTATGAAATTCTAATCCCAACTGGTGCGTCAGACATTAATGCTCCTTTTTTTTGGTCTGAAAAATCAACTGGAGTGACTACTGGAATCATTACTGTTTATCCTGGTGATTCTGTTACTTGGTCTAATGCAGATACTGCATTTCATACTGTAACATCTGGCATCCCGCCTACAACTGCAGATGGCATATTTGAGGAAGACGGTATTTTTGATAGTGGTTTTTTCACTGCAGGGAAATCTTACTCTAAGCAGTTTAATGATCTTGGTGATTTTCCCTATTATTGTAGTCTGCATCCTTGGATGGATGGAGTAGTTCATGTCGTGGTTAATCCTGGTAGTGTTCAATCCATTAACAATGTTGGTTCTGGATATAGTGATGATGGTGTAGGATTTGAAGTAAAATATATTCTTGATACGAATTTACAAAAAGATGTTCTCATTAATCCTGATGAAAAAAGCTTAACCTTTAACATTTCTGGTGACACCAAAAGTGGAAGTATTACTTTTGTACTGCCTACAGAATTAATCCAAAATCCAAATGTTGTTTGGGTGGATGGTGTGAGTGTTGATTTTGAGGTGGATGAAACTTCTACTGGAACAAAATTGATAATTCCAATTCCCTTACATTCTGAAGAGATAAAAATTATGGGCACTCAGGTAATTCCTGAATTTGGATTTTTAGTATTAGGCATTTTGAGTATTGGTGTTTTCTCCACCTTGCTGTTGACTCACTCTAAGTTTTCCATATTTCGATAATTACAATCTTTACAATTGTAAATAATTTTTTAATTTTTCAAATAGATTTTAGATGTTTCTACAGTCTATCTTTTATTCTTCACAGTGTATTATACCATGAGAACCTCTAGTTTGGCGGCCATAACTGAAATAGAGTTTTTCCATCCATGGAAGTTTGAATATTTGACCGCCACTCTTAGCCGGTTTTGTTTGCTCTTTAGAGTCTTGTTTGTTTTTTGAGGCTTTTTGTAAACGATGTAATTTTTGATTCAAGTTGATTTTGAGATGTTTTCTCAATTAATTTCAAATATGCACTTCCTACAATCACTGCATCTGCTCCAGCTTTAACATATGTTTTAACATCGTCTGGAGTTGAAACTCCAAATCCTATTCCTACTGGAATTTTTCCTTTAGTTTGATTTTTCACCTCTTTGATTGCATTTAAGGTGTATTTTTTAATTCCTGTTTTGACTCCAGTTGTACCAAAAACAGCTACAAGATACAAGAACCCTGTAGATGCTTTTGCAATTTTTTGTATCCTGGTTTTACTGGTGTTTGGAGAAATGAGAAAAATAGTATCTGCCTTATTTTTGGCTGCTTGAATGTATTCTTTAGATTCTTCTATGGACATGTCTGGGAGGATAAAACCATCTATTCCTGCTTTTTTAGCATCTGAAATAAATTTTGAATATCCTTTATGATACAAAATATTGGTATATGTCATCAATATCAGTGGAATGTCTGTTTCTTTTCTAATTTTTTTTACAATGTTGAAAAAATTATTAATTTTAGTTCCTTTCTCAAGTGATATAGTACTTGCATTTTGAATTACTGGGCCATCAGCTAGAGGATCTGAAAATGGAAATCCTAATTCTATGATATCTACTCCCCCCTTTACCAATCCTTTTACCGTTATGAGTGTGGATTTCTCATTTGGAAATCCTGCCATAATGTATGCAATCAATGCCTTTTCATTTTTAGCCTCTAATTCTGTAAATTTTTCTTTAATTTTTGACAAGGGTATCGCCTAATTCAGTTGACTTATTTCATATCATATATTCTTAGTACATATATTATGCTGGCTTGTGTTGTCTGTGTTGTACTCTGAAATTGAAATACTCATCAATGCAGTTAAACTCAAAGAAAAAAAATCATTTGCCAATCAGTTTATGACTTTTCTTTTCATAAAAGATCAAAGTTTGAATAAACAAATAACTTAAAACAATTAGCAGAAGAGAAAAAATTTACTCTTCTGAAGAGTATACAAGACTCCATCTGAACAATCCTTTCCAGAACGCCTAAAAAGTTTTTTATAATTACTTTGAATATTAATTTTTAATGAAAATAATGACACAGATTATGACATTCTCAGTTCTATCAGTAGCTGTAATTGGTCTACTAACTATGACACCGGCTGCTTTTGCAGATCATTCAGAAGTCACAATCGAGGCTGCCCAAGGTTCTGGCGCACCAGGTTGTGAGGACACAGCAGAGGGATGCTACATTCCAAGTACTGCAACAGTAGATGTTGGAGGAAAAGTAATAATGTCAAATCCTGACACTGCAGCACATACATTCACTGCAGGATCTCCTAATGACGGTCCAACTGGTGAATTTGATACAGGATTGATAATGGCAGGAGGTTTGTATGAATATTCTCCAGATACTGTAGGTGAAATTCCTTATTTCTGCATGGTTCATCCTTGGATGCAAGGTTTGATCATAGTACAAGAAGCAGAAGCTGAAGAAGAAGAAGAAGAAGTACATGATGAAGATACAACAATACATACTGATGACAATAATGTTATGACAGACACTCATGAGGACCTTTACGTTACATTAGACCATGATATTTCTGGTGGAACCGTAACTGAAATGGAAATCGATATGGACTCTACATCTTTAGTCATCGAAGTTGACGCAATTGATAACGGTTCAATTACAGTTACTCTTCCGAGGGATGTAATTGATGCAACAATTAATGGCGAAGATGATGACTTGTTCGTTATAGTTGATGGAGAAGAAGTAGACTTTGAAGAATCAAAAACATCTGCAGACAGAACGTTAACCATAGAATTCCCAGCAGGCACTGAAGAGATTGAGATAATCGGCTCATTTGTTGTTCCAGAATTTGGTACAATAGCAGTAATGATTTTTGCAATTGCAATCATTTCAATAATTGCGGTTTCTTCAAGATCAAGACTCAGCATAATGCCAAGACTGTAATAGTAACTCATTTTTTTTATTTTTTTAATCTTGCAGCGTATTGATAAATTATTCATGTTGTTTTCTTAATCTCAAATTAAATTATGCTGAAACAAATTCAAAGTAAATTCAACGCATTCAATTTAAAGGACAATATTCAATTATGTCTAAAAATAATCCCAAAAGTCAATTATGTACACATCAAATAAAAATGACTTTGGATTAATTGTATTTATTTAGATAATTTTGTACTTCTTCAACGTCTTTGTCCCCTCTTCCAGAAAGTGTAACTACAATTGATTCTGATGGCTTTGTTTTTCTTGCAACTTTGATTGCCTCTGCAATTGCATGAGCTGATTCCAGTGCTGGAATTATTCCTTCTGTCCTTGTAAGCATCAAGAATGCATCTATTACTTCAACGTCTGTAGCTGAATGGTATTTTACTCGTTTTGTATCTTTATAGTATGAATGCTCAGGACCTACACCGGGATAATCTAATCCTGCTGAAATGCTGTGTGTTTCTGTAATTTGCCCCTCTTTGTCTTGAAGCAAATATGTCATCATTCCATGTAACACTCCTTTACTTCCAGCTGATAATGTAGCTGAATGGTATTTTGATTTTAATCCTTGACCTGCAGCTTCAACACCTATGATTTCTGCATTAGTATCAACAAGAGGGTAGAATGTTCCAATTGCGTTAGATCCTCCTCCCACACATGCAATAACATGGTCTGGTGATTTGTTGTTAATTTTTTTCATTTGTTGTTTGATTTCTTTTCCAATCACACTTTGGAAATCTCTTACCATTACAGGATATGGATGTGGGCCTACAGCTGAACCTAGAAGATAATATGTTGACTCTACATTTGTAATCCAGTCACGAATTGCTTCATTAATTGCATCTTTTAGTGTCTTTGAACCTGATTTTACTGGATGCACTTTACAGCCAAGCAAATTCATTCTAAACACGTTAAGCTTTTGACGAATGGTGTCTTTGTATCCCATGTATACTTCAGCTTTCATTCCTAACGCTGCACATGCCATGGCAGTTGCAACTCCATGTTGCCCTGCGCCCGTTTCTGCAATGATTCTCTTTTTGTTCATTCTTTTTGCTAGAAGTGCTTGACCTAGTGTATTGTTAATTTTATGAGCTCCTCCATGCAGTAAATCTTCTCGTTTGAGATAGATTTTGGCCCCTCCTAATTTTTCAGATAAATTTTTTGCATAATACAATGGGGTTGGTCTTCCTGCATACACTTTGAGATAATAATCTAATTCTTTTTTGAATTTTTTATCGTTTTTAAATTTGAGATAGTTTTCCTCTAATTCCTCAATTGCAGGAACAAGAGTTTCTGGAATATACTTTCCACCAAATTCTCCAAATCTGCCGTTTTTAGGATATTTCAATATGCGTTCACCAGTTTCTTTACCTGTTCTTCAATGTTGTTACTTTTCATAATACTTGATCCTATTAGAAAAGCATCTGCTCCACACTTTTTTAGATATTGGATGTCTTCTGCAGTGTTGATTCCACTTTCAGATAGGATGATCTTTGATTTTTCATATCCTTCTAGAACCACTTCTGTAGTCTTAAGATCAATTTCTAATGTGTCTAGATTTCTGTTGTTAATTCCAATAATGTCTGCTTCTGTCTTTAGTGCATTTTGAAATTCTCCTTTTGTATGCACTTCTAATAAAATTTCTAACCCTTGTTTGTGCCCATAATCGATAAATTCATCAATTTCTTTGAGATAACCTTGGTCAAAAAGTGATTGAATTACTAGCATGTAATCTGCTCCAATTTTTTTAGCAGCATCAATTTGGATTTTATCAATCATAATATCCTTCATCAACAATGGTACCTCTACTGACTGTCTTACTTTAATGAAATACTCTGGGGAGCCATGAAACAGATGTGGTTGTGTTAGCACTGAAAGTGCTTTTGAGCCTCCAGCAATCATCTGTTTTGCAATGCTTGCAGGATTTGTTAGGGTTCTAATCTTTCCTAAAGACGGCGATGCAAATTTTATTTCAGTCAGTAGTGTTACATGTGGATTTGTTTTGATAATTTGTACAAAGTCTTTGTTTGATTTTTGTAAATTTAGATCTATATCATAGATTCCGTCATCAATTGCCATTTGGGAATTGTTTACCAATTTTCTTAGAATATTTTCAGCCATCAACAATCTCCTTTAGTTTTGATATATCTCCAGTGTCTTTGACAAATTTCTCTAATAATGACATGGCTTTACCATCTTTAATTGTATTTAGTGCAAGATCCACTCCTTCTTCAAAATTATTTGCAACATTTGCAACAATTAATCCTCCAGCTGCATTAAGTGCGGTGGTTTCAATCATTGCTTGATTTGCCGTATTGTTTAACACTCCTACAAATGACTTTATTGCATCTTGTTTTGTTTTGATTTGAATGTCATCTAGTTTTGATTTATGTAATCCAACAATTTCCGGATCAATTACATTCATCAATACTTTGCCATTTCTTAAAATACAAACTCGATTGGTGGCACTCGTAGAAAATTCATCCATTCCGTCATCTGAACGAACGGTCATGATATTTTCAGCTCCCTTTCTTTTTAGAATTGCAGGTAGTCTATCTAGATATTCTGTTGAAAATACTCCTACCAATTGATTTTTTACTCTGGCTGGATTTGACAGTGGACCTAGTAGATTAAACGCGGTTCTTTTACCTAATTGCTTTCTTGCAGTTGATACATGCTTCATTGCAGGGTGAAATTTTTGTGCAAACATGAAACAGATGTTATATTTTTCTAAAATATCTGCAATTTGTGCAGGCTCTTTATTCAAATCATATCCAAAATACTCAAAAATATCTGCGCTTCCAGAAACTCCTGAGCTTGAACGATTTCCGTGTTTTGCTACTATTCCGCCAGCAGCTGCTACTACAAATGATGCTGTAGTTGATACATTGAAAGTTTGGAGTTTGTCGCCTCCGGTACCGCACATATCAATAACAGTTCCCTGATTTCTAGGCTCAACTTTAAGAGCAAATTCTTGCATTTTGTCAAGCATTCCAAGTAATTCCTCATCTGTCTCCCCTTTTTCTGCAAGAGAAGACAAAAAGTCAGCATTTTGTACATCATCTGTTTTTCCGGATAACACATCTGTCATGATTGAATTCATTTCATCATAAGTAAGGTCTGTCTTTTGTTGTAGTTTTAAAATAAAATTTGAGATCATTTCTCTTTCACCTGTTTTATGAAATTTGCAAGAATCTTTTTTCCATCTTCTGTCATTATTGATTCAGGATGAAACTGTACTCCTTCAATTAGATATTCTTTATGTTTTATTGCCATGATTTCTCCATCATCTGCAGCTGTTGCTGTTACTTGCAACACATTTGGAATCACTGTTTTATCTCCAACTAAACTATGGTACCTTGTTGCCCTAAATGGATTTTTTACATCTCTGAATAATTCTGAATTTATATGATTAACTGGACTTGTCTTTCCATGTCTTACACATCCTGCATTAGTAACTTTACCGCCAAATGCGTGAATAATTCCTTGGTGTCCAAGACAAACTCCTAGAATTGGAGTGGTTGGTCCCATATTTTTGATTACATCACTGCATACCCCAAAGTATTTTTTATCTTCTGGAGTTCCAGGTCCTGGAGAAATTATTATTGCATCATAATTATTTTGTTTAATTTCATCTAATGTAATTTTGTTATTTCTAATGACATCACAGTCCACTCCTAGTTCTCCGAGATACTGTGCAATGTTATACACAAATGAATCATAATTATCTATGATTAGAAATTTCATTCAGATGCCTCCTTTAATGCTTGAAGCATTGCACCTGCTTTATGCTCTGTTTCTTTAAATTCATTTCCTGCAACAGAATCCGAAACTATTCCGGCACCTGATTGGACAAATCCTTTTTTGTCATCAATGAATATACTTCTAATTGCAATTGCAAAGTCACAGCATCCATTGTATGAGAAATATCCTACAGCTCCTGCATATGGACCTCTGGACTCTGTTTCCAATTCATCAATGATTTCCATTGCTCTGACTTTTGGAGCTCCTGAAACTGTTCCTGCTGGAAATACTGCCTGAAACGCATCAAACATGTCGTTTTCAGGCGCTAAATCCCCAATAACATGACTAACTATGTGTTGTACATGACTGAATCGCTTAATCTGCATTAGTGATTCTGGGTGAACCGTTCCATACTTGCACACTCTTCCAATATCATTTCTGCCCAAATCTACTAGCATTGTGTGTTCTGCCAGTTCTTTCTCATCGTGAATTAATTCTTCAGATAATTGTTTATTTTTCTCCTCATTGTCAGTGATTTTTCTAGTTCCTGCAATTGGAAATGTTTCTACTTTGTCTCCTGTTATTCTAACTAGCATTTCAGGCGATGCTCCGATGATTGTTTTCTTATCTTGTTTTAGATGATACATGTATGGTGAGGGATTTAGTTTACGTAATGTCTTGTATAGTGTTAGATTGTCTCCACTAGACTCAAATGTAAATTTTCTGGACAGTACAACTTGGAATATATCTCCATCATGAATGTATTTTTTTGCCTTGTTTACAATATTTGAAAATTTTTCTTCATTCATGTTTGGTGTGACATCACTAGAGTGAAAATCCTCAAATTTGTCTTCACTTATTTCCAATTCATCAAATCTATTCTCATCATGATAAAAATAAAATAGCTTTTTGTGTATATTGTCATATATTATTCCGTCATCATAAATTCCAAATTCCATTAATGGTTGTGGCGAATTATGAGCATCATCTATATTTTCAACTAGTCTGATTGCATCATAGTTTACTACTCCGACTGCACCTCCCAAATATCTATAACTTTGATCATCTGATTTACCCAGCAATTTTTTTAGCTCTGAAAATGGGTTTGTTGTTTGTATAGTTTGTGTTTCTCCTTTTTGGATAATTTCCACTTTATCCAAATATCCTTTAAGGATTATTTTTGGGTCAAATCCCATAACTGATGTTTCAGCTAGAACTTCTGGACCTGTTAATGATTCAAAGAGAAATGAATGTGAATAGTTTCTAGAAATTTTATTGTAAATTTGAAATTGGTTTTCAGATAAATCTAATGGTATTATTTTTGCTTGAGCATTTCCAAAGATGTCCACCCATAGACAAAATTTTGATGCTTTATTATTTAAATTGATGAGACTTTCTATCCATACTTTTTTTGTCTAAAGTAGTCTATTTCTCAGGCATGATATTATTACCGTATAGTACGGTACCTTTATATTATATTTGATCGCAGGATTGTTACCATGCAGGGGGTAAAACAAGCGATCATACAAAATATGCAAATTCTCAAAAATACACGTGATATACAATCATCTGTTTCTAAAGTTGAGTGTTATGTTTGTGGGAAAGGATTACAAGATGGTCACTCTATATCTGCCAAGACACTATCAAATGGAATAGTTTTATTTTGTGATGTTCATTATTCATTGCAATTATGATGGTAGTTCATAATTTACAGAATTAAGATATTATTCTAATTGCGTCCATTTTTATCCCCAATTTGGTAGATGAATCCCCGTGGGAACATCTATGAGCTGATTTTATTAAGGGTTCGAGCATGACTTTTGCTCACGATGGAAGAATTAGTAGTAAAAAAAGATTTTACAAACATCTACACTAAAGATTCTCCTTATGAATATCTAAAAGAGATGAAGAGATTATCATATAGAATACCAGATTACACAAAACCACTTTACATACAAATTGCACAACAGCTTGTAGACAAACTTAAAAGACCAATTCATATCGTTGATCTAGGAAGCTCTTATGGAATAAACTCTTCTCTAATGAGATATGATTTGAGCATGTCTGAGCTGGATCAATTTTTCCTGAGGAAGGATACTCCTCCTACACGGCATGATTCCTTTGAATTTTTCAAAAAACAGGATAATCAAAATTTAAATTTTAATTTTTATCAAATCGATATTTCAGAGCCTGCTCTTAAGTTTTCTAAAGACGTTGGTCTGTGTAAAAATAGCATTTGTGTTAATTTGGAATCAGACTATCAAAAATTACCTGATGACTTTTTCCCTATCGATATGGTAATTGCAACTGGATGTATTGGCTATATTGGATACAAGGCTTTTTCAAATCTGTTTGAATTAATAAAAAAATAAAAACCCAATCTGCCTCAATCTAACACACAGGATATTTTTCCAACTTTCACCTTCTCGGTTTTGAGAATTTTTGATATCCAAAAAATCTCCAAAACTTTTGATTATTATGGATATTCTCTGAAAAAAACCGATCTACAACCAATACCCCAAAGACAATTTGCTGATTCCGAGGAGAAGAATCAAACTCTATCTCTTTTGCACAGCAAGGGGATTGATACGAAATGGTACGAAGATGATGGAAACTTTTATGCTGACTTTTATGTTGGTGTTCCAAAGACTCAAAAAAAA
>Ga0224498_10000261_pt1 | contig 12412 bp, 15 predicted proteins | sample SF_Jul11_sed_USG_5_FD_167971 | JGI IMG/M metagenome (GOLD analysis project Ga0224498, IMG submission 167971) | Sediment microbial communities from San Francisco Bay, California, United States - SF_Jul11_sed_USGS_21 | ecosystem: Environmental > Aquatic > Marine > Sediment | place: USA...
GAGGCCGACGAAGCTGCAACAGACGACGAGGACCGTGAGACGACGATCGATGAGGACTTGATCGCCGCCGCGTTCGAAACCGAAGCAGCCGCACAGCCCAAGGAAATAGCCGCAGACGAACTCGAATTGGAGGAACTGGAAGAAAAGGGCCTGTCTGAGGAACAAGACGAGGCGGAAGAGGAAGAAATCGAACTTGAGCTCGATGAGAAAATCGAGCCCGTGGACGAAGTCGAGCGCGAAGATGACGTCGATGACATCGCGTCAGTTTTCGATGACAAAGTTGAGAAAGCGATCGAGACGATCGCTGCCGGGCTCGACGACGAACCCAGGGTTGAGGAAGAACCCGACATCGAGGATGCGAGCGACGGGCACATGGTCCCGGAAATGTCCGAAGAGGAAAGGACGATCAACATGATGATCGACAAGGAACTCTTCAACATCGCAGTTGAGGACGAGGACGGGTTCGCATCGACGATTGTCCAACTACAGCCCAGCAAGAAAGTCGAAAAAGAATTCGACGCTTTCAAGGCCCCCAAAAAGCCCAGGAAACTGCCGTTGTTCGAAACGATCATCATGGAAGGTGATGTCGTTCACGCCGACGACGACAAAGCAGCAAAATCGCGACGATTCGATGATCCGGGCTTTTCGTTTCCGCTGAAAAAGACCTCGAGCTACGAGACGCGCGGTGACCGCCGCTGGACTGACCCACCAAGTTGGAGAACGATCGGCGGGATCATCGTATTGCTGATTCTGCTCGCGGTGCAAATGATGCATCAGTCGCGCGAGGCGCTGGCGACTATGCCGGTATTCAATCAAGCCGTTGGGCCTCTTTATCGCATGCTCGGCAAGCCGCTGACGCCAAGGTGGGATATTTCCGGCTGGCGGTTTGAAGCGACCAAGGGCAGCACGGACGAGAATGACAAACTGCTCACGATCTATTCCCGAGTCGGTAACGAGTCAGACAAGGCGTTGCCCTACCCCCTGGTCCATCTATCGCTCACCGACCGCTTCGAGGAGATTATCGGCAGCCGCGTACTCGAACCCGGTGAGTACCTCGCCGAAAACGCGGATCCGCGCAATGCCGTGCCGCCAGGCAATACGTTTAATGCCGTGATCTCGATTGCGTCGCCCGCTGCCGAGGCGACCGGATTCAAACTCAACGTCTGTTATCGGCTCGCAAACGGACAGCTGCGCTGCGCTATCGAAGACTTCAAGTGAAGATCGGTCCATATGAACTCGCGAGCCCGTTCGTGCTCGCGCCGATGGCTGGCGTCACCGACGCGCCGTTTCGTCGTTTGTGCCGTCGATTTGGCGCTGGCATGACCACCTCGGAGATGACGACAGCCGATATCCGTCTGTGGCAGACGCCCAAGTCGCGGCGGCGGCTTGATCTCGACCTGGATGCGGCGCCCATCGCGGTGCAAATCGCGGGATCCGACCCAGAACAGCTCGCCGTCGCAGCCAGAGCCTGTGTTGAGCGCGGCGCCCAGATCATTGACATCAACATGGGCTGCCCGGCGAAAAAGGTCTGCAAGAAACTGGCCGGCTCGGCGCTGTTGAGAAACGAGAAGCTCGTCGAAGAGATCCTCAGCACCGTCGTTTCTGCCGTCGACGTCCCGGTCACGCTGAAAATACGCACCGGGTGGGATCGGGAACACCGTAATGGCATCTCGATCGCCAAAATTGCTGAGGAAAGTGGCATCCAGGCGCTCGCTATTCATGGCCGAACACGCGCATGCCGCTATAAAGGTCACGCGGAATACGAAACAATTGCGCAAATCAAGGACGCTATTTCAATTCCCGTGATTGCAAATGGCGATATCACGACATCGGAGAAGTCGCTTGAAGTATTTCGCCTAACTAATGCTGACGGCTTGATGATCGGTCGCGGTGCGCAGGGTCGGCCGTGGGTTTTTCAAGAACTTATGAACTGCATGCAAAACGACTCCGTATTTTCCCCGCTAGGAAAATATGAATTGCGTGATATCATCATCGGCCACCTGAAAGACATGCACCGGTTCTATGGGGACTTGACCGGTATTCGGGTGGCTCGAAAGCATCTGACCTGGTATTGCAAGCATTTATCAAATGCTGATGCTTTTCGTTACCAGATCGTGCGCGTCGACAGTGCAGCAGAACAAATCAGACTGACGCAGGAATACTTCGACCGGCATGAGGGAGATATTTCGCGAGCAGCGTAGTCACAACAGGATTTTACCAACGTGGCCCAAAAGAAAAACAAGAAGAACGCCTCACTCAAAGTCTCCAAGAGCAGCAAACCACTGCACAAGCACACCGAAGACGCACTGGACCAGTATTTTGAAAGCCTTAATGGCGATCGCCCCGGCGATCTCTACGATCTCGTCATGGGCGAAGTGGAACGACCGCTATTCAAAGCCGTCATGGACTTCACAGACGGTAATCAGAGTCAGGCAGCCGGTATTCTCGGCATCAATCGCGGCACGCTGCGCAAGAAACTCAGGTCTTATTCTCTGATTCACTAAATACCCTTCTATTCCAAGCATTTACTCCAGGTGAATTGATGTTAACGGTGCGACGAGCGCTTATTAGCGTGTCCGATAAGCGCGGTTTGATCCCCTTTGTTTCCGCTCTGCGTGAAATCGGCGTGGAAATTCTCTCAACAGGCGGTACCTGCCGCGCGCTGCGTGAGGCCGGTATTGACGTCATCGAAGTTGCCGAGAAAACCGGCTTCCCTGAAATAATGGATGGCCGCGTAAAGACGCTGCACCCCAAGATCCACGGTGGCTTGCTCGGACGTCGCGGCACGGACGAAGGCGTGATGGAAGAGCACGGCATCGAGCCAATCGACCTGCTCGCCGTTAATCTCTACCCGTTTGAACAGACGATCGCGCGCGAAGACGCAACGATCGACGATGCGATCGAAAATATCGACATCGGCGGTCCGGCGATGATTCGGGCGGCTTCGAAGAATCACGATGGGGTCGCCGTCGTTGTCGACCCTGACGACTACGACAGCGTGCTCGAGTCACTGCAGAAAAACGAGTTATCGCTCGAGTTTCGACGTCGCCTTGCCGCAAAAGCTTATTCACATACAGCAAGTTACGACACAGCGATTACGAAATACCTGTCGGGATCCCTGGGCGACGATCCCTTAGGCGATCGCATCCTTTACTCGGGGGGCCTCGTCGAGAGAATGCGCTACGGCGAGAACCCGCACCAAAATGCCGCGTTTTACATCGACCAGCAAGCACCGCAAGGCTCACTGGCGACCGCGGAGCAACTGCAGGGTAAGGCATTGTCGTACAACAACATTGCCGACAGCGACGCAGCGCTCGAGTGCGTCAGGCAGTTTGCTGCTCCGGCCTGCGTCATCGTCAAGCACGCGAACCCCTGCGGCGTTGCGGTGGCCGGAGATATTCTCGAAGCCTACGAGAAAGCGTTCAAGACGGATCCGACCTCGGCTTTCGGCGGGATCATCGCTTTCAACCAGCCGTTGGATGCGACCACGGCAAAATCAATCATCGATCGCCAGTTTGTCGAAGTCATCGTGGCACCGAGCATCGATGACGACGCGGCAGCGCTGCTGACCGAAAAGAAGAACGTACGTGTGCTCAGAACCGGCGATTGGGAATACTCCTCCGGTGACTTCGATTTCAAGAAGGTTTCCGGTGGCCTGCTCGTACAGGGAAGCGACCTTGGCAAAATCACGGCCGAGGACCTCAAGGTCGTCACGGACAAGGCACCCACGCCTGAGCAAATCGAGGACATGTTGTTTGCCTGGACTGTCGTTAAGTATGTGAAATCAAACGCGATCATCTTCTGCAAGGACAATATGACAATCGGTGTTGGCGCCGGACAGATGAGCCGCGTCTATAGCACCAGGATCGCAGCCATCAAGGCTGCCGACGAAGGGCTGGATGTCAAAGGCTCGGTCATGGCCTCCGATGCGTTCTTCCCGTTCCGTGACGGTATCGACGCGGCCGCCGAGACCGGTATTGCCGCGATAATTCAGCCCGGTGGCTCGATGCGCGACGACGAGGTCATCCAGGCTGCGAACGAGCATGGCCTGGCCATGGTATTTACGGGCATGCGACATTTCCGCCATTAGGGTAGTTTAGGCACATGAAAGTCCTGGTCATTGGCAGCGGCGGACGCGAACACGCACTGGCCTGGAAGTGCGCCCAATCACCTGACGTTGAAGAAGTGCTCGTCGCGCCAGGCAATGCCGGCACGGCCCTTGAACCCAAAATCCGGAATGTCCCCATTTCCGCAGACGACATCAAAGCGCTCGCTGCCCTGGCAAAATCCGGGAACATCGGCCTGACCATTGTCGGCCCGGAGGCGCCTCTTGTCGCGGGCATTGTCGACCGCTTCAACGAACTCGCGCTGCCCTGCTTCGGGCCGAGCGCGGCGGCCGCACAACTCGAAGGCTCGAAGGCGTTTACCAAAGACTTTCTTGCCCGACACAACATTCCAACAGCCGCGTACCAGAACTTCACGGAGCTCGAGCCCGCACTCGAGTATATTCATGAGCAAGGCGCACCGATCGTCATCAAGGCCGATGGCCTTGCAGCCGGCAAAGGTGTGATCGTCGCAATGACGCTGGAAGAAGCCGCAGCCGCCGCGACTGACATGCTTTCCGGCGGACGTTTTGGCGAGGCCGGCGCCCGCATCGTCGTCGAAGAATTTCTCGACGGCGAGGAGGCGAGCTTCATCGTTATTACGGATGGCACCCGCATTCTGCCGATGGCGACCTCGCAGGATCACAAGGCACGTGATGAGGGGGATATCGGCCCGAACACGGGCGGCATGGGCGCTTATTCACCGGCGCCGGTCGTGACACCAGACATTGAACGCAAGATCATGGATCTCGTGATTCGCCCGACACTCGCGGGCATGAGGGAAGACGGCAACGACTATCTGGGCTTTCTCTATGCGGGCCTGATGGTTATGGCGGACGGCACGCCGAAGGTGATCGAGTTCAACTGCCGTATGGGCGACCCCGAGACGCAGCCGATCATGGCGCGGCTCAAATCCGATCTTGTTGCGATCTGCAACGCGACGCTCGACGGCACGCTTGGTGATCAACACGCGGAGTGGGATACACGGGCATCTCTGGGCGTCGTCATGGCGGCCGGCGGTTATCCCGAGAGCTATGCCAAAGGCAAAGCGATTTCGGGACTCGCCGATGCCGACAGCGACACACAAAAAATCTTTCATGCCGGCACCGCGAGAGAAAACGATGGCGTTGTTACAAGCGGCGGCCGCGTATTGTGCGTTGTCGGGCTTGGCAACACGGTCGCAGAGGCCGCCGCGCAATCCTACCGCGCCGTCGACCAGGTCAACTGGGAAGACGCTTATTTCCGCCGTGACATCGGCCATCGCGCCATTGCACGGGAAAGGACGTAGCTCTGCCGTGCTGACCACGGCCGAAGCTCGTGACGCAATTCTCGGCGCCATGCCGGCTTTCGATACCGAGGTTGTTCCGGTCCATGCAGCAACCGGACGAATCCTGCGCCAAACCGTCAGGGCCGAACGCGACCAGCCACCGTTCGATCGCGTGATGATGGACGGTATTGCGATAGCGTTCAGTGACTTCGACGCTGGCACGCGAGAATTTCCGATCCAGACGACGCAACACGCAGGGGACGAACAGCAATCGTTGCGACCCGGTAGTTGCGTCGAGATCATGACCGGCGCATCGCTGCCGCAAGGTGCAGACTGCATCGTGCCGGTTGAACGCATTAGCGTAAGTAATGGCAGCGCGGAGATCCAGGCCGACTACGCGGCCAAAGAACGGCAGTTCATCCACCCACAGGCATCGGACCATGCGAAGGACGCCGAGCTGCTCACGCCCGGCACACGCATCTCGCCGATGGACATCGCCGTCATTACATCCTGTGGGCTAACCACAGTAGAGGTGGCCAGGTCGCTGGTCATACGCGTTATCTCGACCGGCAATGAACTGGTGCCGGCGGGTGAGCCGATCGAGAAGCATCAGATTCGTATGTCCAACGGCCCGGCAGTCATCGCAATGCTCGGAAAACACGGATACGCGAATTGCGTGCACGACCATATTCGCGACGAACCGGAGCTGTTGAAAGAACGCATTGCGCGGCATCTTGAAGAAGCGGACGTGCTCGTATTGAGCGGTGGTGTCTCGATGGGCAAAGCCGACTACCTGCCAGAGGTACTGGAAGGGCTTGGCGTCGAGGTCGTGTTTCACAAGGTCAGCCAGCGACCCGGCAAACCGATGTGGTTTGGTATTGGCCCGACGCAACAGGCTGTGTTCGCCTTGCCCGGCAACCCGGTTTCGACACTCGTGTGTTGCCGACACTACGTTGTCTCGGCGCTCGACGCGGCATCGGGATTGCGCGAAGCGGCGCCAGAGTTTGCGAGCCTGGCACAGGATGTGACGTTCAAACCGAAGTTGACCTGTTTCCTGCCTGTCAGGCTGATATCGAACGTTGGTGGCCAGATGCTGGCCATGCCGGTGCACACGAACACATCAGGCGACTTCGCGTCCCTGTCCGGCACCGACGGTTGCATAGAATTGCCACTTCAGGAATCCGAGTTCCGGGCCGGCACGACCGCGCGCCTGCTACGCTGGTGATCAGACCCACCTTCAAGTTGTCACGAGGCGGTGCGATTGCAGCCGGACTTTTTCTTGCGGTCGCCACCGCCATATTCGCCTGGATTTTCTTCGTGGCATCGAAGAACCCGGCAGACTCTGGCGAATCCGGAATAATACTTCTTCCCTTCCTGATGCCCTGGATATCGCTGATTCCGAGCGAGTGGCTCGGCCTGTGGATCGCCCTTGGTTGCACCCTACTGAACGCGTTCATACTGTACTGCGTCTTCGGCGGCCTGCGATTTCGGCGCCGCTAGCAGGTCACTTCAAATAGTGTTGTTGCAGCGACGTCGACTGCGCCGTAAGCTGATCGCATCAAAACTTAGACGTTAGACATCACTTGTGCATGCCGTTGTTTTTGACATTGATGGCACACTTCTTCGATCCGCGTCAGTAGACGATGATCTCTACAAAGACGCCGTTAGTTGCGTGCTTGGTGACGTGCAGATTCGGCCTTCTCTTACCGACTACGACTACGTTTCCGACTCGGGCATCTTGTCTCAAATATTGGCCGACAATTCCATTTCGGATGATCCAAAGCTCGTTTGGGCCATAAAGTCCCATTTCGTCGAGTCCCTGAGATCGCACATTTCAGCAAACGGCCCTTTTCCGGAGATACCCGGCGCAAGAAACATCCTTAGGATGCTCGATCGATCTTCCAATCATTCAGTCGCAATTGCGACAGGCGGTTGGCACGCGTCGGCCCTATTGAAGCTGGAGACCGCTGGTCTAAGTGAATTTGATTTCCCAATCGCGACCTCCGACGATGCTTTTGATCGCGTTGAGATTATGCGCATCGCGCTTTCGCGCCTGGGCTCTACTTTTGAGTCCATCACATATTACGGAGACGGCCCATGGGATCGGGACGCCTCATACGAACTCGGTTGGAACTTTATCGCTGTTGGACCTGCCCTCGATGGGCTGGACTCCTATGCCGTCCTAGATGATATCTAACAATGCGCTACATTGATGCCTTCAGGTCTCCGTCACAAAGCTTGCAATGGGCAGCCTTCGCGCCAGATACTGGTCGCATTGAAGCTTAGACGTTAGGTGTCTCGAATGCGCTTCGCGGTAGTTTTCCTGGCAGTATCTTGTTCCGCGATAATTGGCGCCACGACTTTCGCACAAGGAGCATCTGACTGGATTAATCGCGCCGCAAACCTCGGCATAGAGTCGGCTCATGTGATACTCGAGTACTCACTGACTGATGAGTGTGATCTCGACCCTGTTCTGGTATTGGAGAGCACCTCTGAAGAAATCTTTGACCCCGAAGCAATTAGCCATATCGTTCGGACCGTGATTGGACCCTTTGACAGTACAAGCAACGACTTGCTCAACTCAGATCTGCTAGCTGACTCAGCGGCGAAACGACTCTCAATGACCAATCGGGCGTTCAACTGGAGTACAGATCTTGGTCATAATTACATCGTGTGTGAATTCTATTCGGACGGTAGTTTTGCCAGTGCCAAATACACTGATGGCTACTCCCCACCTTCGAAATCCGTTGAAGACCGCCCCGTAGCACGCAGACTATCGGAACTAGGCACACGCACTCATAAAATGGTGTTCACGCTCGAAGAAGGAGACACCTGACAATGCACTACATTGATGCCTCTCGGCTTTCGTCACGGTTCTTGCAGCGGCAACTACCGCGCCGTAAGCTCAGCGCATCAAAACTTAGACGTTAGGCGCCACCGGAGACTTTAACTAAATGTTCGGATCTTACGTGTTCGTTGTTGCTATCGTTGTTCTGATCCTCTACTTGCTAATTAGAGCGACACGAGGCGAGAACAAATCGGCAGAACGTGATCTTCTGCAACGGTGCATGGGCGACAAGTCTCAAGTTGATCGGTTGATCGCGCTGGAACAGCGGAGGAATAATGGCCTCTCTCGTGAGCAAGCGGCGCTTGCTGCTATTCAATCCCATCGGCGCGACAACCGATAACAATCGCCTTAATCGTACTGTGGCGCCTGACAATGCGTTGCATTGTTGCCGTCCGGCTTCCGTCACTGTTCTTGCAGCGGCAACAGCCGCGCCGTAAGCTCAGCGTATTAGAGCTTAGACGTTAGGCTCCTCCGGGAGGAATTGGATGCACATAGTTATTGGGCTCCTAACATCCATAATTACAATCTTGTATTTGCTCGATCGTATGGGAATCGATTTGGGCGGTTTTAATCCGTTTTATTGGCGTCGAAGGCGTGCTTGGGCGAAGAAGTATGAAGGTGATCCGATCTACGCCATAGAAGATCCAATGGAGGTTGCTGCCCTTTTCGTCGTCGCCATTGCAAAGTTGGAAGGCGATATTACGTCGGAACAAAAGAGCACGATTCTTTCCGAGTTCTCCTCTAGCTTTTCCCTCAGCGATCGGGAATCTTCACAGTTGCTAGGATCGTCGACGCATTTGCTTGGCCAACCGCAGGTTATGCGGACGCAGCTCGACGGCCTTCTAGGCCGGAATAACGATCTTTTTTCGCCTGATCAGGCGGAGTCTCTCGTTACAATGATGACAAACGTGGTTTCATCGAGCGAAATGCCAAGTGCAGAGCAAAGAGAACTGATTTCAACCGTGCGTGATCGATATGTCGATCCCGCATCGAAAGCCGGAACTTGGGGGTAAAGGATCCCAATAATGCGCTGCATTGATGCCTTCATTTTCGGCACGGCTGACCGATCAGTAAATGGAGTCATACTATACTTGATGTACACTGCGACCAGTCGTTTGGAGGAAACTAAAGTGAATAGGTACATATTGTTGCTATTGACCGCGATGGCCTTGTCAGCTTGCTCAGGTGCGGATGATGTACTTGAGAATATCGGTGACGTTTCGGTACCAGATCAACTGACAGGGTGTGTTGAAAGAAATAAGGACGGTGAAACCTGCGATAAAGCAGTTTGTGTTGCAGACGACGAGTCCGATTGCAAGTCATGGGTCAAGGCGTGCAAGAAATTCGATCATGTTGCTGATGTTCGAAATGGTATAGATACTTGCGAGCGAAAAGAAGTCTTGCCAGATTCCTGACAAACTGAATTGTCTGCCGAAAACGCCAGCTAATAATGCGCTGCATTTACGCCTTTTGGCTGCCGCCACGGTTCTTGCAGCAGCAACAATCGCGCCATAAGCTCAGCGCATCGAAGCTTAGACCTTAGGCAAACCTCATCCATGCAGCCAGCCTTCTACCGAGTTGAGCGAATCGGCAGTGGTTTTGTCGCGATTATGGCTCGGCCGCGTGCCGATGAATGGGCTGAGGAAGATTTTGCTGCCTTAGCCAATGTGGGCATTAGACGCATAGTCTCATTGCTTGAGGTGCATGAAGAATACGTGTTGGGCCTGGAAAAAGAGGCAAAGCATTGTGCCAATGCTCATATTGCTTTCAATTCTTTTCCTATCCGCGACCACGGTGTGCCATCAAGTCCGCATGCGCTATTCGAGCTAAGCAAGGAAACCTATCATCGGTGCGCTGGTGGCGAGAGTACAGCTATTCACTGTCGAGCAGGCATTGGTCGATCCAGCTTGGTCGCGGCAGCTGTTTTGCTGCATTGCGGATTCGATGTAGATGGAGCATTCGCACAGATCCGAAAAGTCAGGGGTCTTGAGGTGCCCGACACGCCCGAGCAGACTCAGTGGCTACGAGATAACAGCGACATCGTTTTGACCGGCGGGCGTGCCTGACAAGGAGCTACTCTGTTGCCGCCTTGCTTCCATCACGGTTCTTGCACAGGCAACAACCGCGCCGTAAGCTAAACGCATCGAAGTTCAGTTGTTAGGCGCCACAGAAAGATCGACAACAGCTTTCATCATCCGCACGATGCACCTTTGTCCGCCAGTCTTCGGTTCATGTATTCGGTGGCAGCGGTCGCACCCTGGTTCGTGTGGCCGTCGATAGTCTCCGGAATTGCCGTCGGAATTGTTATTGCCTCGGTCGTTGCGGGCATCCCGCGAATCCTTTGGTTAATCAGGGGCGCGCCATAGCGAGAACGGAAATTGACGATGGCTAAGTTTGGACTTCATGCAGTAGCCGTTTTGTACACCGGCGGTTCTGTCGCTCAATTGCTCAAGCTTGTGTACGAATTTCCGTGGCAGGAAATGCCTTTTATTATCGACTGGCTAATCGTGTTCTTGGGTACTGTCGGAGTGGTGACTCTGGCGATCCAAACGCGTCACATTGATTATCGAGGCCGTTGGGAGAAGCCTGTACATTTCCTGATCATTACGCACCTGGGAGTTTCGGTGGTCCTTCATCTATGGACAATTTACATTCAGAATCACGACTTATACGCAGCATTCCCACTCGAGTATAGTTACTTTGCCCTGGCGTATTTCTTGTTCTTTGCCTGGCGTTCGTGGACGGTGAGGCTGGTAAGATCTCGCGTTGCAAGTGACGCCTGATAATCCACTTAGTTATTGCCGAACCTATGGATAACTCTCTTCTTATTTTCTCGTTGATTGCCGCGATCCTGCTCGTTGTCGTATACAACTCGATCAAAATTGCTCAAGAGGATGAACGATTTGCGACTTTCGTGCTTGGCCGATTCGCAGGATATAAAGGTCCCGGTCTCATACTCACCGCAACACCGATGAGGGTACATAGGCTAAAGGTCGGCGATCTCGGCGTCCTGACCAGCCCGGAGTTTGCCGAATTCGGTAAAGTCAGCGTACCGGTGAGGAATACAGGCCAACTCAATGTTGGTGATTCGATTCGAATCGCCGGGTTCGAAGAAAACTGGCCGCTACTCGTTTCCTCATCGGTTCGACCGACGCAGCATTGCCCGCAATGTGGACATCAGTTCTAGTCACTGGCAACCGACAATGCGCTGTGTTCCTGCCGCCTGCCTGGCTGTCAATACCCTTGCATACGCAACGTCCGAGCCAGATACTGAGCGCCATAAGATTTGGACGTTAGGCGTCTCCTCGATGATCATTCGTGAATTTGATGAACACTCAGACTTGGACCGTGTTCGAGACTGCCTGATCGAGCTGCAGGACTCCGAGCGAATGTTCGATCCCAGAATGCCGTCGGGTGCAGACATTGTGGACAAGTACATACCTCAAATGCTTGAGCGCTGCAAAGAATGCCAGGGAATAATCCTGGTTGCAGAGGTCGACGGTGACGTTGCCGGGTACGCGACAGTCTTCGCAAAAGTCAGAAGTGAGGAACTGGAGGACGGAGGCATTGAATTCGGCCTCGTTTCAGACCTGGTGGTAACGAAAGATTTTCGCGGCCGAGGTCTTGGGCGACAGCTGCTTGAGGCAGCCGAATCATATGCGAGAGCCAGCGATGTGAACTGGCTCAGAATAGGCATGCTTGCGGGCAACCAGTCCGCGCGAAACCTCTACACATCAATGGGGTTCTCGAACTTATATGTCGAACTTGAAAAAGACCTGACTGGTTAACAATGAGGCGCCTAACAAGGCGTTGCACTTGCACCCGGCCGTATTTATCGGGAGAAACAGAATTTCCTTCAAAAGCTACATAAAGCAACTCTCTGTGTTTGTTCTATCATCATCATTCTCTTTGGGGTTAATCCTCGGAATCGTTGCCCTTGTCGTTGGCGAAACGACTGTGAGTGGCAATCTGGACTTTGGGTTCGGGGCACTGGACGGGTTTTGGATAATATTGGGGTTGCCGGTTCTGTCAATGCTCGTGTTCGTATTGTTGTCTCCATTATCGTTTTTCATACACAAGCTTTTGTCTAAGAGAGGCGATCAGCGTGCGGCGCCTGATGCCTGACAAAGCGCTGAGGAGAATCATTGGGGACTCGCGACCGTGAAAGACTGTAATCAGTGCGGCAAGTGTTGC
>Ga0224498_10000266_pt1 | contig 12341 bp, 10 predicted proteins | sample SF_Jul11_sed_USG_5_FD_167971 | JGI IMG/M metagenome (GOLD analysis project Ga0224498, IMG submission 167971) | Sediment microbial communities from San Francisco Bay, California, United States - SF_Jul11_sed_USGS_21 | ecosystem: Environmental > Aquatic > Marine > Sediment | place: USA...
CTCATCTTCCGTGCAGCCTCGTGGCGCACTATCTCCAACTTATCGCGGACCTGTGATACCTGCAATGAAAAACAGCTATCAGTGGCCTTAGTTTTTTTGTGATACCTCAATGCCGTATCACCAAATGACAGCTATGGCGATTTCTGGTACTCTGCAATGTATGGCAGGAATTTTAAACCCCAAATTTTTAAGTTTAGATAATAAGGATTGCGATTTCGGATAAAATCATCAATAAAAAAAAATACGCATACCGTTACGGCGCTTAGAGGAAATAAAGAACGACTTATTAATGAAACCAAATTCTACGAGTAAAGGAGGATGTAAAATGAGACGACAAAGTAAATCAAAACAAATTACAAGTATTGGCCGCCTGCTATGGAGACCCATGGCAGTGTTTCTAATTCTGGCTTTCGGAATAGGGATCGGAGTGAGCGGAACAGCTCTGGCAAAAGAGCCCTCGAAGCAAGAACAGCAGGCAGAGATTCGCAAAATGGCCAAAGAGACTCTTGCAAGGCTTTACAAGGAGCAGCCGGCTGCCAAGAAAGTGATCTCAAAGTCAGCTGGTTACGCTGTTTTTAGCAACTTTGGCATGAAGATCTTTTTTTTCGGCAGTGGCACGGGCAAAGGACTGGTGATCGATAAAGCAACCAAAAAAGAAACCTTTATGAAGATGATCGAAGGACAGGTAGGACTCGGTTTGGGTGCGAAGAAATTCAGGCAGGTCTGGGTGTTTAAAAGCAAGAAGGCTTTGAATGATTTTATCAATTCAGGCTGGGAGTTTGGCGGCCAGGGAACAGCCGCTGCAAAAACTGGTGAAAAAGGGGGTGACATGGCCGGAGCGATTTCGGTAGATGTGGATATTGCGTTGTACCAGCTCACCGACGACGGGCTTGAACTCGCACTTACGGGGAAAGGTACCAAATACTACAAAGATGACGATCTAAATTGATTCTTGGGATTATTTGTGTTCTATATAAGTATCAGGGGTGTGCTGTGTAATATCAGATTTAAAATATTCTTTTTTTGAAATAATGAGAAAGCGTGAATCGATGATAAAATTTCACGCTTTTCTTATTTAAACAGCTATACAATATTTTGGGATTTAGGGGGTTGGTGTAGATCGGTGATATCTCCAATATTAAAATATCGGGCGAACCTGAGATACCTGCAATTACCAACAGCTATCAAGTGCCTGTTTTTTTTTGTGATACCACAATACCATATCACCAAACGATAATTGTGGCGATTTTTACCATGATTCTATAAATATCACGGCTTCAAAATTATTGTGATATCGTTTTCTATATAGGGCAAATCCATTTCTCTGGGCTTGCCATTATTTAAAATTAATAGAAAAATCGGCAGTTAAATTATGTTTTGGATGTTTGAACTGCTTTTTACAAAAGTAACTCCCTGACCCCTCAATCACCCGTTTTTCTGCTCAAAGTTCTTCATAAAATCAATAAGGGCTTCTACTGCCGCCATCGGCGTTGCATTATAAATCGACGCACGGCACCCTCCGACGGATCGATGACCTTTAAGACCGCCCATTGAGTTTTTAAGCGCCTGCTCAACAAACTGTTTTTCAAGTGCTTCATCCGGAAGACGAAAAGTGACATTCATCAAAGAACGACTATCCGTTTCAGCCGTTCCTTGATAAAAACCACTGGCATCTATGGCTTCATAAAGTATCCGGGCCTTTGTTTGATTCATCTTTGCCATTTCCTCAAGGCCGCCGATGCTCTCTTCCAGCCACTTCATGACCAATTGAATCATATAAATTGAAAAGCAAGGCGGCGTATTGAACATCGAATTTTTGGAAGCATAAGTGGTATACTTTAGCATGGACGGGAGCGTATCCGGCACCCTTTTCAGCATATCATCCCGAATGATGACCATACATACGCCGGCAGGACCGATATTTTTTTGGGCGCCGGCATAAATCAGGCCGAACTTATCGACATCAAGAGGTCTTGACATAATATCGGAGGACATATCGGCGATAAGGGGGACACCGCCTGTCTCCGGAAAAGAGACCCATTGAGTGCCTTTGATGGTATTGTTGGATGTAATATGTGCATAGACCGCATTGCTGTTAAACGATATATTTTTTGGAATGTAGGAGAAATTTTTATCTTCGGAAGATGCCACAACATTTATGGTTTTACCCATAATTTCAGCTTCCTTGATGGCCTTTGTGGACCAGGTGCCTGTGTTCACATAGTCTGCGGTATCACCTTCTCCGAGAAGGTTCAAGGGTATCATAGAAAACTGTAAACTGGCACCGCCCTGGATGAACAATACCTGAAACTTGTCATCAAGCTTCAACAGTCGCCGGGTTCTGGCAACGGCATCGTTTATGACATCGTCAAACAAGGTTGACCGGTGACTGATCTCTGTGATCGACATACCGGAATCGCCGAAGTTTAAGAATGAATCCTTGATTTCTTCAAGCACTTCAAGGGGAAGTGCAGCAGGACCGGCGTTAAAGTTATAAATTCTGTTTTCCATCATTGGTTTCCTCCATGTAATATATGTTTGAATAATCTTATACCTAAACTGAGCGGTTCCGAGTTCCCCGTTCAACGTTCAAAGTTCAAAAAGACATTCAGTTACAGCTCATTGCGGTCTGTTTAAAGCTATATGCAACAATCATCCATTGGGAGAACTGATAAGTGTTGCTGAATTCTTTATAACTCCTTTTAAGTTGGGATGTTGGCGTTGCTAAACCGTGAACCTTGAATCCTGAACCGCTTAACCCGGGTTATACTTTACAAAGGGATTTATTTGTACAGATAGAATTAAATATGTCAATGAGTATTTTTATTTGGATAAGGTATTATCTTTTGTTTAAAAAAATCATTTATTCTGAGAATTTATTTCCTCATGATTAGACATAGTTGACAAAGCACCATCTCTTGGCTATTGAATGCATTAAATATAATTGTTATTGTTTATAAGGTGAAAAATATTATGAAAATCTACACCTATCCATCAATATCGGCAGAGAAAAAAATTGCATCCATCGTAAACCGCGGCATGGGCTTTAAAAAGAAAGATCTGCTTGCGGTCACGCGCATTATTGAGGATGTGCGAAAAAACAAGGACCAGGCGCTCATCAAATATACGAACCAATTCGATTCACCGAAACTGACCACTGCATCCATTCGGGTGACACGCCAAGAAATTGATGATGCCTCAAAACGTGTAGACCGACCCTTTATACGGACGCTAAATCGAGCAGTGAATCAAATCGAATCCTTCCACAAACAGCAACGATCCAAATCCTGGATCCAGACCCAAAGACCGGGGACACTTTTAGGCCAGCTGATAAACCCTGTCGATGTGGCAGGGATTTATGTCCCTGGTGGAATGGGGGGCGAGACACCGCTGGTTTCCTCGGTCCTCATGGGCGCCATTCCTGCAAAAGTTGCCGGCGTCAATCATATCGTCATGGTAACGCCACCCACCAAAAACGGCTCGATCAATCCCCATCTTCTGGCTGCGGCTAAAAAGGTCGGAGTGGACGCTGTCTACAAGGTCGGGAGTGCCTGGGCCATTGCTGCCCTGGCTTACGGCACCGAGACCATACCAAAAGTGGATGTTATCGTCGGTCCCGGAAATATTTATGTTACCATTGCCAAGAAAATCGTAGCAGGGATCGTAGGTATTGATATGATTGCAGGTCCCAGCGAAATCCTTATCATCGCAGACAATTCGTCAACCCCTGAATTTATTGCAGCAGATCTCCTTTCACAGGCAGAACATGACATCCTGCCTCTGCAATATTGGTCACGGACTCCAGAGACACTGCCAAAACAGTGGCCTCCGTTGTAAAGGAGCAGCTTCAGGGTCTTTCACGCAAAGAGATTGCTCAAAAAGCACTTTCCAGGTTCGGCGCCATAATGGTTGTGTCTGATCTTGATACGGCAATCGATCTTTCAAACCAAATTGCACCCGAGCACCTTGAGCTTCACATCAAAGATCCATTGGCTTATGTCGGACAGATCCGTAATGCGGGAGCCGTATTTCTGGGTGACTATACACCGGAACCCATCGGTGATTATATCGCCGGCCCCAACCATGTACTTCCAACTGCCGGCACGGCTAGATTCTCTTCTGCTCTTTCTGTGGATACTTTTATAAAAAAGACCAGCCTGATCCGATATTCACAGGCAGCCTTTAATCGTGAAGCCGGCGATGTCATTCGCCTTGCGGAAATAGAAGGTCTTGATGCCCATGCCAACTCTGTGAGAGTCAGATTAACCGGCCGCTGAAAATAGTCTCTTCTGAGAAAGGGTCGGAATGGATACTTTTTATCCACAAGCACTGTTAAATACATTAAACTGGGTATTTTTTAACCAGAAACAGTTCGGATAGAACAAATATTGACGTTAAAAACTTTAAAGGAAAAATATTTTACCTAAAAGTTTTTATTTCAGCCCCCTACTTCATCCGCCACACAGCATAGGCGGACAAGAAGGTTTTTTAGCATATTGGGGTGTGAAAATTGAGCCAATTTCGATCAAAAGTTATTTGTGGCACACAGCTTGCATTTTCTTAAATACGATTTTATACAATTAAAAGCAGAATAAAAGGAGTCCATAAATGAATTTTTTTGTAATCAAACAATTTGTTCCAGAAAGAAAAACATTTTTCTTCGCAATGCTCCTGGCGGCCGTAATCATATTTTCAGGCAGTTTTTATCCACCGTACAGTGTAGCTGCAAAATCCGACACAACCTTCCTGCCCCCTGACAGTTTCTCTGACCTGGCTGAATCGGCCAGTCCAGCCGTGGTTAACATCAGGACGGTCAAGACCATTAAAGGGGGCGGCCGTGTATTTCGCCACTTTAAAAAAGGCCCCTTTGGCGATGACGATCCCATGAAAGATTTTTTCGACCGTTTTTTTGATGAGGACCAAAAAAGGGATTTTAAACAACGAAGCCTTGGTTCGGGTTTTATTATCGACAAGGACGGGTATATCGTAACCAATAATCATGTCATAGACAATGCAGACAAGATTGTCGTGATATTAAAGGACGAAAAAGAATTCGAAGCCCAGATTGTCGGTCGTGATAAAAATACAGATCTGGCATTGATCAAAATCGAGTTGAATCATAATCTTCCGGTTTTGCGATTCGGAGATTCCGATGCCCTTAAAGTCGGTCAGTGGGTGGTGGCCATCGGAAATCCCTTTGGTTTAGAACAAACCGTTACAGCAGGAATTGTCAGCGCCAAGGGGCGGGTCATCGGATCAGGGCCCTACGATGATTTCATACAGACTGACGCTTCCATCAATCCGGGAAATAGTGGCGGCCCGCTGCTCAATATGAAGGGAGAAGTTATTGGAATAAATACAGCCATCGTCGCCGGTGGGCAGGGAATCGGATTTGCCATCCCGGTAAATCTTGCAAAAAACATCATTGCTCAGATCAAAAGCACCGGTGAGGTTACGCGCGGCTGGCTTGGAGTGGGTATCCAGGACATCAGTGAAGAAGTCGCGGAGTATTACGGCATAAAGGAAAAAAAAGGCGTTCTGGTTACAGAAGTGTTTCCAGATGACCCTGCCGATTTAGCAGGAATAAAGCCCAAAGACGTTATAATTTCAGTAAATGGAAAGACGGTGGATAGTGCCAGACTGCTCACAGGTATGATTGCAGATACCCACGTCGGCGATACAATTCAGATCAAAATCAATCGCAACGGCAAAACCCGAACGATTGACGTCAAAATCGCCAAAAGAGAGGAAACCAAAATTGCAGGCAGAAGCACCCAAGAGAAAGAACAAGGTCCGCTTGGAATTCAAGTTTCTGAAATTACACCTGAAACTGCGCGTCGCTTTAACCTGAAAGATGCCAAAGGTGTTATTGTGACCGGCGTGGATCCGGAAAGCAAAGCAGCGGAAGCCGGACTACAGATCCACGACATTATCAGAGAGATCAACCACAAGAACATCACATCGGTGAGTGATCTTAATAAGACGATCGATGACATCCCGGAAGGTGAAACCATCAACCTTTTTATCCGGCGACTGAATCGAGGATTTCTGGTTATAAAGATAACAAAATAGATGAACGAATTCTTGCTCTGGTGGCAGCATTTGCCTGAAAAAATGAACCCTCTTATATTTAGTCTCGGAGGGTTCAAACTTCATTATTACGGACTGATGTATCTCGTTGCGTTTGCCGTTGTTTACTTCCTGGTGATCTATCGTATAAAACGTGAAAAACGATTTCGAATATCTGCCGATGAGATTCAAAACCTTATGATTTTTATGATGATCGGTGTGATTGTCGGCGGACGTCTTGGATATGTTATTGTTTATAACCCGTTATATTACCTTAAAAACCCTCTTGAAATATTTCTCCCTTTTAATTTTTCAAACGGCATAACCTTTACCGGGATTTCAGGTATGTCTTTCCACGGCGGGCTGATTGGGGTGATCGTTTCAATCTGGATGTTTACGCGTAAAACCGGCTTCAACTTTTGGAATACCGTCGATTTGTTCGCACCCGTTGTTCCGTTGGGGTATACATTCGGGCGCGTCGGGAATTTTATCAACGGGGAGCTGTATGGACGGGTAACCTCAGCATCCATCGGCATGTATTTTCCACTTGCGCCCGGACAAAATCTCAGACACCCCTCACAACTTTACGAGGCTTTTTTTGAAGGAATTTTTCTGTTTATTGTATTGTGGAATTTAAGAAAATTAAAAACACCCAAAGGCGCAATGCTCTCCTTTTATATCATCGGCTATGGCCTTGTCCGGTTTTTCATAGAATTTTATCGCCAGCCGGATTCCCACATTGGTTTTGTCTTTATGTCACTTTCCATGGGCCAGCTGCTGTGCGGCTTGATGATGATCTGCGGCGCGGTGTTGTACCTTGTGTTGTATCGAATGGAAAAGCAGCGAGCGGGTCTTTTGAAAGCATAAACAGGTCTTCATTCTTGACAAATATTGGGAACGTTATAGGGGACGGGTAGAGATATATTGATAAAATTGTAAAAAAAATGAGCTAACAAAATGATTGAGCAAATGCCTAAAATCGGGGCAATTTGGAATTTTTTGCTATTGGTGCAAGTGTTTTTTTAGTTGAACTATTTCCTATCCTTAGCTCCCAAACTCGAAGTTGGCGGTTTTTTACTGCACCTAATGTCTCTTGGAGGTCTGATATAGTTATTCGATCATGTGCTAAGCCTACCTAATTTCGAGACCAGAATAGACCGGTCCAGCCAACAGGGCATTTGATTAGCAGTAAGAAGTAATTTGGAACGCCGGTGTTGTTTATCGTGGCCCGACCCCAAATGCATCAAATTTAAAGGAGAGATATAATGACCGATGTGTATCAACGATTGGCAAATTATTTGGATGATCTTCCGGCCGGATTTCCACCGACCGAGACCGGTGTTGAACTTCGGATTCTAAAACGACTATTTTCGCAGCAGGAAGCCCAGATCGCCCCCGGCCTGACCATGATGCCGGAGCCGGTGGCGGCCATTGCACAACGATTGGGCCGAGATGAAGCCGAACTGGCTCCGATGCTGGAGGAGATGTCCAAAAAGGGATTGATCTTTCGTTCAACTAAAGGCGGGGAAAAACACTATATGGCCGCTCAGTTCGTCATCGGAATTTGGGAATACCACCTCAACGATCTGGACGAAGGCCTGATCCGGGACGTAAACGAATACCTGCCTCACTTAACCAAAACGAGATGGATCAAACAGGAAACCAAACAGTTGCGAGTTGTACCGATTTCTCAGAGCATCAACGCCGAGATGTCGGTCATGCCCTATGAAATGGCCGAAGAAATTATTAAAAAGCAATCCAAAATCGTGGTTTCACCGTGTATTTGCCGCAGGGAACACGAGATGGTGGGTAAAGGCTGTGACAAACTAAAGGAAGCTTGTCTGATCTTTGGCACCGGCGCCTATTATTACGAGGAGAACGGCCTGGGACGTTCCATTACCCAGGATGAGGCACTCGTCATTCTAAATAGCGGCCTGGAGGCCGGGCTGGTGCTTCAGCCGGGCAACGCCCAAAAACCGAGCAACATCTGCTTGTGCTGCGGGTGTTGCTGTCAGATACTGAAAAATTTAAAAATACTGGACCGCCCGGCCCAAGTAGTGCATGCCAACTATTATGCCGAAGTGACCATGGAGGACTGCACTGCCTGTGAAGCCTGTGTAGACCGCTGCCAGATGGACGCCATTGAAGTGGAGGACACGGCCAGGGTTGACCCTGACCGGTGTATCGGATGCGGATTGTGTGTGACCGAATGCCCTGAAGATGCCATGACCCTTAAGCAAAAAGATGGTGCCGACCAGTATGTGCCGCCTAAAAATACATTTGAAACCTATCTGAGGATGGCGCGTGAAAGAGGTAAAATTTAATCGGTCCTATTCCTTTACAACGTTTATCCTATCGTTCAGATGTACTGACCCCTGACATCTGGCTACTGACCTCTACGTTTTGTCCCCTGACACCCGACCCACCGACCTCTGTCTTTTCCCCTGCCCTTTGCCCTCTCCTCCTTGCTCTTTCCTCTCTGCCCTTTCCTCTTTGCCCTTTGCCCCTTAATCCTTAATCCTTGATCCTCTGTCCTTTACCCTTTGCCCCTGACAACCTTTTTCGAATGTCAAACATAGAGCCTTTGACAACCGATATGACTCTGGGATACAAATCCACTATGACACATGAAAAAGAACGATAACACAAAGCGGCTTAAACCTGTGTCCGTTTTTATTTGACCATTACATGGAACTCCGGTGAGGTCATACAATTATTTTTGTGGTCCGATCCCAGATGGTCGGAGGAGGAGAAGACATGAGCAAGCTCAACGAGATCAAAGAAACGCTGCTTATGGGACCAGGACCGTCCTGCGTGCCACCGCAGGTCTATGAAGCCTTAACCACAGCAACGATAGGACATCTGGACCCGGCGTTTATCGGAATCATGGACGAGATCAAGGCGATGCTGAAACAGATGTTCCAAACGGAAAACGAGGTGACAATCCCCATTTCCGGCACCGGTTCTGCCGGCATGGAGACCTGCTTCGTGAACCTTGTTGAACCCGACGACAGGTTGCTGGTGTTGATCAACGGCGTGTTCGGTATGCGAATGCAAGATGTGGCAACCCGACTGAGCGCTGAAGTCGATACGCTCGAGTTCGAATGGGGCACGGCGGTAGACATGGACGCGGTCAAGGCGAAGCTGGACGGTGCAACGTATGACATCGTTGCTGTCGTGCACGCCGAGACGTCGACGGGCGTTTGCAATCCCATTGACCAGATCGGTGCGCTTGTGAAGGACACGGATGCGCTTTTCCTCGTGGACACGGTGACAAGTCTTGGCGGTATTCCCGTTAAAATCGACGAGTGGGGCATTGACGCGGTCTACAGCGGTACGCAGAAATGCCTGTCCTGTCCGCCGGGGTTGTCACCCGTCAGCTTCTCGCAGAGGGCAGTGGACAAGCTGATGAACCGGAAGACGAAGGTGCCGAACTGGTACCTGGACCTTAGCATGATTGTGAACTACTGGCAGGGCGCGACCCGCGCATACCATCACACGGCTCCGATCAATATGCTGTACGCCCTGTACGCGGCGCTCAAGTGTGTGTTAGACGAAGGCATGGACAGCGTCTTCGCCCGGCATCAGGCCGCGCACGAACAGCTCAAGGCCGGCCTCGCCGAACTCGGTATTGAGTTCCTGGTAAAGGAGGGGAGCCGTCTGCCCATGCTGAACGCGGTCAAGATCCCGGAAGGTGTGGACGAAGCCGGCATCCGCATGACGTTGCTGAAAGAACGCCAGATCGAAATCGGCGCCGGTCTCGGTCCGTTGGCCGGTCAGATTTGGCGAATCGGTCTCATGGGACACACCGCCCGTGCCGAAAACGTCGAGCGACTGCTGACGGCACTCCGGGCGCAATTGGGCATATAGGACTTTGAGGTCTGTTACCTAAATCAATAGTGGTTCGTCCTCTAAAATCTTCGTGTCCTTCGTGGTGTAGCAATCCGGAATGCGAACAAGGCGCTTCGAACACGACTTCGACACCCGAACCGATCGCAGCTTTCGAATCGGTACAAGGCTGACGTTACACATAACCTTTTTTATCACATTGCTTCTACAAGTAAATGTATCTGCGTTGTATCTTTCATTTAGACGACGGTGGCTTGATATGCTGAGATGCATTCCGGATATTACAGGTTCTCGGAGCTTCTCAGGATCACTATGAACGTTCTGTACGAACGTCCTATACACTGACCTCTGACCCTTGACACCCGATCCCTGCTTGTTGTAGTGAAACGGAAATCCCGATTTATCGGGGCCCCTTGCCCTTTTTGCATCAATTGTTTTTGTTTCTATCAAGGGGCAAAAGCAGGCTTGCAGCCTTAATTTCTGAATTTATGCTTGCCAAAAGCTTATTAGAAGACTATAATCTTACCAGTAAGAAAACTATCGGCCAGCACAAAGGAGGCTTTTATGGCTAATATATCCACAACAAAAATGTCATCCAAAGGTCAAGTGGTTATCCCTGAAGCTATCCGCAAAAAGCTGAAGCTTAAATCCGGTGCACAATTTGTTGTAATGGGAGATAAAGATGTTGTTATTTTGAAGTCGATATCACCCCCGTCTATAGACGAATTCGACGATTTAATTGCAGAAGCCCGTAGACAAGCGATAAAAGCAGGTATGAAGCGCTCTGACATCGTTGCGGCCCTCGCCAAGGCGCGAGGGAAAAAATGAAAATCGTGCTCGATACCAACGTATTTGTTTCAGGTGTCTTTTTCAGCGGACCACCATATCAAATTTTGAAGGCTTGGCGAAATCAAATGTTTCAAATTGTCATCTCACCGGAAATTTTAGATGAGTACCATCGGGTCGGCAAGGAACTCACCGATAGATATCCTGGGGTTGACCTTGATCCGATTCTTAAACTTATTATTGCCAAAGGGGAATTGATAGAAGCAGCATCGATTGATGAAGCCGTCTGTGATGATCCGGATGATGATAAATTCTTTGCAAGTGCAATTGCCGGCGAGGCCATGCTTATTGTAAGCGGTGATAAACATTTACTAAAAATGTCGGGTTATCAAGGGATTGAAGTAATCAGACCACGGCAATTTGTTGATAAATATATTTAAGAAAATATCCATTGACCACAAACCCTTTACTCTTTCCCCCCTGACCCCTGACACCCGAGCCCTGAACCCTGCCCTTTCCCCTTTCCTGGTTGCCCTTTGCCCCTTCCCCTTAATCCTTTATCCTTGATCCTCTGCTTTTCGCTCCCTGACCCAGACGAACATCCCCCTGTACCTCTACAAAACAATTTTTCAGGGCAATCGCTGCGGCCTATGGGCCGGAAGGGAGGGCGGGACGGACCTTTATCACCGACTCTTTGCGGATGTGAACCGTTCCCGCTTTTGCGCCTTTGGGCTTGGTGACAAAGCGGGAACGGGTGCAGGAAACAGCGATAATACCGCCGTTTCTGGCCTTGCTGTGGTATGCAGAGACAGCCGCGGCCATTTCCAGTGTCTTCCGGTCCGGATCCTGGCCGGGCTTTGACCGCAAAATGACGTGACTGCCGGGCATGCCGCGCACGTGAAACCACCAGTCGTCAGGACCGGCGATCTTGAGACTCAGCCGGTCGTTGTCCGCGTCGGTCTTGCCGGCCATCACCGTCCAGTCTCCGGGCAACGTATAGGTCCACACACTGAGGGGTTTCGGCGCGTATCTGTTTTCGTCCTTTTTCATCGATAGAAATGCTCCTCTAACAAAAGGGCCGTTTATTCCGGATCGTGCATTATGGTTTTCGTTAAAGACTTTATAATGGATTTAAAAGCAACCGCTCTTTTGTAAAACTGACGAAAATATGACTACGCCCAAAGCGAATGTCAAGCCGGCGTTTCCCGTATGCCGGATTCGGGTGCAATTTTAATTTGAATTCACTTGTCTTAAACGTTCATTTTTAGGTGTAAAATAATAGGTCTTAGTATTATTTTTGAAATACGATTTAGGTTAAAAGGTTCTTTTGGGGGTCAAAAAGAGGCATTTAAAACGGTTTCAGGGCCTGCTTTATGCATATTTCGCTGTTATTATAGTTAATTACTGTGGCCCGACCCCATTGGGGTATATATCCCTATATTTATATATTTTTTTGTTTTAGATTATTTGCCGCGACCACCGCCACTACTGCCGCTGCCACCGGCGCCACCTGAACCACTGCCTCCACCGCCACCTGAACCACCGCCACCGGCTCCACCTGAACCATCGCCTCCAGCTCCACCTAAACCACCGCCAAAGCTGCCGGAACCGCTGTGGCCGCTATCTTTTCCAAAAGG
>Ga0224498_10000268_pt1 | contig 12239 bp, 7 predicted proteins | sample SF_Jul11_sed_USG_5_FD_167971 | JGI IMG/M metagenome (GOLD analysis project Ga0224498, IMG submission 167971) | Sediment microbial communities from San Francisco Bay, California, United States - SF_Jul11_sed_USGS_21 | ecosystem: Environmental > Aquatic > Marine > Sediment | place: USA: California...
GGCAATACGTCTCTTATCGGTGAGTGGTTGCGCGTCGGCGACCGCCGCTTCCGCGTAATTGGCGTGCTGGGTTCCGAGGGCCGCTCCATCGGCATCGATGTGCAAGATATCGTCATCCTGCCGGTGACCTCAGCGATGGTGTTGTTCGATGCACCCTCCCTGTTTCGTATCCTGGTCGAAGCCTCAAGTCGCGATGCAATGACGTCTGCCTCCAGATACATACGCACAACAGTAGCCGGGCGCCACCAGGGGGAAGAGGACATCACTGTCATTACCCAAGATGCTGTACTGGCAACTTTCGACCGCATTTTTGGCGCATTGACGATGACACTTGCCGGCATAGCGGGCATCAGTCTGATCGTCGCTGGCGTGCTGATCATGAACGTGATGCTGGTCGCGGTAAGTCAACGTACCGCAGAAATCGGCTTGCTCAAGGCAATCGGAGCGCCTGGCGGCCAGATAGTGCGTTTGTTTCTGACAGAAGCCGTGTTGCTATCGCTGCTGGGCGCGGCACTCGGTTTGTTAATGGGTTACGGCGGCAGTGCGCTAATTGGGCGGCTCTATCCGTCCTTACCGGTCGGCGCGCCCGGTTGGGCAGTCGTAGCGGCAGTTTTGGTAGCCGTAATATCGGGTTTGGTGTTTGGTAGCCTGCCGGCGCGACGCGCTGCCCAACTTGATCCGGTTATCGCATTGGCCGGCCGATGATCGCGCGCGACTTCATCAAGCTTACCGGCGGTTCGGTGTTTGCACACCGTCTGCGTTCGATGCTGACCACACTGGGTATTGCTATTGGCATCGGTGCCGTAGTGTTGCTGACGTCGATCGGCGAAGGCGTGCATCGCTTTGTGCTGGAGGAATTCACCCAGTTCGGCACAACCATAGTCGCGATTAATCCCGGCAAAGCCACGACTTTTGGTGGCTCAGTTGGTGTATTTGGCACCGTTCGCCCGCTGTCGATTGAGGATGCCACTGCGCTGGAACGTGCGCCCTATGTGCGCAGCGTCGTTGCGTTGACTCAGGGCAATGCAGAAATAGAAGGCCATGAACGGACACGACGTACTACGGTCTATGGCGTTGGTCCCGCATTCCCCGAAACTTTTAGTTTCAACATTGGCGCCGGTACTTTCTTGCCCGACGACGACCCGCGGGCACCACGTGCTTTCGCCGTACTTGGCTCAAAGCTCAAAGATGAACTGTTCGGGAGCTTCAATCCCCTGGGTCAACGCATCCGGGTCGGAGGCGAACGTTATCGGGTCGTTGGTGTAATGGAAGCAAAGGGACAAGTCCTGGGTTTTGATTTGGATGACACTGTGTATATTCCGGTCAATCGCGCACTGCAATTGTTCAACCGGGAAAGTCTGATGGAAATTGACGTGCTCTACCAGGAAGGCGCACCGGTCGAAGAAGTCGTCGCCGCAGTCGAGCGCACACTGATTGCACGCCACGGCGGTGAAGACTTTACGATCACAACACAACAACAAATGATGGATGTACTGGGTGGCGTGCTGGATGTGTTGACGTTTGCCGTCGGTGCACTCGGTGGTATCTCGCTGCTGGTTGGTGGCGTAGGCATACTCACCATCATGACGATCGCGGTGCGTGAGCGAACACCTGAAATCGGACTGCTACGCTCACTGGGTGCGCGACGCGGCCAGGTCTTAGGATTATTTCTCGGCGAGGCAGTACTCCTGTCGGCAATCGGCGGTGTCGCCGGGCTGGTGCTCGGTGCCGGCGGCGCATTCCTGCTACACGTCGTATTGCCAGCACTGCCGGTCCACACGCCAGTTGAATTCGTCGTGATTGCCGAAGCTGTCGCGATAGTGATCGGGCTGATTGCCGGTGTGATGCCGGCGCGACGAGCGGCCCGTCTGGAACCGCTCGAAGCCCTGCGAGAAGGCTGAGTTTTGGGACAGAACTCGTTTGCGGCTAGGCGGCGCCGGGCTCTTCAGTATCTTGAATGCGACCATCGGTGACCAATCGCTGGACCAGGGGCTTGATAGTCAATCCCTGCACAATGATCGAAAACAACACGACCGCATAGGTAATTGTCAATATTGTCGGCTTGTACTCATTCATTGGCAATGACAAAGCAAGCGCTACGGCAATACCACCACGCAGACCACCCCAGGTCAGTATCGGTACAGCGCCCTTTGTGAACGTGTTTCGTCGAGACAAAATGGATATGGGAATGAATACACTGATAAAGCGCGCCGCCAACGTAATTGGTATAGCCAACAACGCCACTTCGATGTGATCTACACCTTTGGCTATCACGAGAACTTCCAGGCCAATCAGCAGGAACAATATCGAGTTCAGTATTTCGTCTAGTAGTGACCAGAATTTTTGTACGTAATCGCGCGTGTTTTCACTGACCGCCGCAGCCATGCCTTTATTGCCGATAAACAAACCCGCTATGACCATCGCGATAGGCCCACTCATGTGAAGCCGCAACGCGATAGCATAGGTCACCATAACTACGGCCAGAGTGACCAATACTTCCAAATTGTGCTCGTCGATGTAATACATCGCACGATATCCGACGTAGCCTGCTATCAGTCCCAACACAGCCCCCCCGATAGCCTCTGTTACGAACAGCTGTGCGATTTCGAATACGCCTGTCTCACCACCATCTGCGCCACCGCCAGCCGCGATTGCGACAACAACGGTAAATACAACGACACCGACACCGTCATTAAAGAGCGACTCACCGGCCATTTTTGCTTCCAGAGTGTCAGGAACGTCGACCGTCTTGAACAAACCCAAAACCGCTACCGGATCGGTCGGGCTGATTAACGCGCCAAATACCAGGGCCCAAATAAACGGCATGTCGCTACCAAACAGATGTAGCAACGCCCAGATCGCGCCACCGATCAGAAAAGTGGAAATCAGAATTCCCATGGTTGCCATTAGCGCAATGGCTTTTGATCTGGATTTGAAAACCGAGAAATCGACATGCATTGCACCGGCAAAAAGCAGAAAGCTCAACATACCGCGCATCACTGTTTCATGAAAATCGATTTGATGTAGAACACCGGTCACTGTGTCCAGGAGATGTGCTGACGGACTCAGCAACTCAATTACGATAACGACCAACGATGCCGCCAGCGCGATCATTACCAGACCGATGGTATGTGGCAGACGCAACACCTGATGATTGATGTAGCCGAATAGCGCTGAAAGACCAATAAGAAAAGCGCCGATCTCGAAAATACTCATATCCAGTCAGCCTTTTTGATCATGTGGAGCCGCGCCGTAACGAGAGAAGCGGGCATCAGACACGCAGCATACGACCTGATATCGGCTATATCCACCCGAGCTTGACGAGCAGGACACTTACAGCCGACGCCTACATTCATAGAGCATCTCGAATCGAAGGGCTTTCGAGCTTTGAGATTTTGGAATAATGACCTCCTGGAAAATCTTAGAGGCGTTTTTCAAATTATTGAGAAAGCGCTTTGCGGACATTATGCGGATCATCCCCCCCACCCTAACCCTCCCCCCGAAGGGTGGAGGGAATAAGAGAGTGCCGGCGTCGGCACAAAACATAATGTGAACGGTGTCACGGCGGCCTACCACTCAAGCCCATACGCTTTCAGACGCGAATCTCCGCAAGCCGGTGATGGGCGCGCGTGCGCCCTGTTTTGGACTTTAGGGTTGCCAACTACGTGACGACAACATCAGAAAAATCAGAGCCCACAACCGCGCAGAACGAACCTGCCGATTCAGCACCCACGCCGACTCAACCTGCCGGTTCTGCGCCAACGCCGACTCAGCCTGCCGATTCAGCACCCACGCCGAATCAACCTGCCGATTCAGCACCCACGCCGACTCAGCCTGCCGGTTCTGCGCCAACGCCGACTCAAAATACCGTCGTGCAATCGATCCGTAGCTGGCTACCTGGACATTGTCAGTCACTTCCCGGTGTATCTCGCGGTATCGCAGTTATCGCAGACAAGGACACACACAATCACCGCGTCATCGCGAGATGGCCAGAGGGGACCAAAGAGACAACGGAAATGATGGCGATGGCCGAAATCGCATTCACAGGACGTAGTGCTGCGAGGCGTATCAAGACCGAATCGGGCCCGGTCGATCGGCTGACCATGCCGATTTTCCATCAGGGCAAGTTTTTGGGCGCCCTGATAGTGGAAGCCGATGGATTGGACTATCCAAATCACAAGAGGTTGCTGGCCAAAATTAATGGTAGTGAGCCACAGAAAACCTCGCCGGAAGAAGCGGCAGGACACCGCATGAGCATCGTGCTCGATCTGCTCGCCACATGTCTCGATACCGAGCGAGCGCAATCGACAGCGATGGCTTTTGTCACGGAGCTTGCTACGCGAACAGGCTGTGACCGGGTGAGCTACGGTCGTGTCAATAGAACAGGTCAAGTGCGCGTTGTCGCGATCTCAAACAGCGCCCGGGTTGCCGAACGCAGCAACCTGGTTCGCGCAATTGAGGCGGCGATGAATGAAACCATCGATCAGGGCACATTGGTGCTCTTCCCCCGGCAAGGCGATATGTTGATGTCCGATCGCGAGCATGTCGCGCTTAGCCGCATGCAGGGTGATTCACAGGTGTTAAGTGTGCCGCTTGCGCACGAGAACAGAATCACCGGTGCACTCACACTGGAACGCCACGGATCAACTCCATTTGGCGCAGGCATAACGGCGTTATGCGAGACCCTGGCTGTAGTCGCGGGACCGATACTCGAACTCAAGCATCGCGATGATCAGCGTATCTTTGGGAAGATTGCGGATTCCGTACAAGGATTTCTGAAAGCGTTGATCGGGCCGCGTCACACAGGACTAAAATTGGCCGCCGTATCATTCGCAATACTCATGACATGGCTGGTGCTGGCCACCGGCACTCACCGGGTCACTGCACCTGCCCAGCTGGAGGGCAGCATTCACCGGGCTGTGGTAGCGCCTCTGGATGGTTTTATAGCCAGCGCTGAAGTGCGTGCGGGCGACACCGTCTCTGCCGGAGATTTATTGAGTCAACTCGATGACAGCGATCTCAAACTTGAGCTGTCAAAGTGGCAAAGCGAATCCGAACAGCTGCGCAAGCAATATCGTGGCGCGTTGGCATCACATGACCGGGCGGAAACGACAATCCTTAGCGCCAGGATCGCACGGGCCGAAGCACAACTCGAGCTTTTGAGTGCGCAGTTGGCGCGAACCGAGCTGCGCGCGCCGTTTGACGGAATTGTTGTTGCTGGCGACCTTAGCCAGTTGCTGGGTTCACCCATACAACGCGGTGACATCTTGTTCGAAGTCGCGCCACTCGATGACTATCGTGTCGTACTCGAAGTCGATGAGCGGGATGTCTCGCGGCTTTCTCCGGGACAAACAGGGCGACTGGCACTCGAAGGCCTGCCGGCGGAAAGGCTTGCAATCGTAGTTGATAATATTACACCGGTTGCAACTGCGCGCGACGGCAGAAACTTCTTTCGCGTGGAGGCACGTGTTGAATCCAACATAGATTTACTGCGGCCCGGCATGGCCGGTATTGCCAAAGTCGACGCCGGCCAGCGCAGACTAATCTGGATCTGGACCCATCGTCTGGCTGATTGGCTACGACTGCGGCTGTGGAAGAGCTTGCCCTGATGACCAGCCCTCTGGACAGCCACGTATGGTATCGCGTCTGCGATCTCAAACCACGACTGCGCCATCATATCCGCGTCCATCGGCATCACTATCGCAAGCAGCGTTGGTACGTTCTGGAGGATCCATCAAGCGGCCGCATCCATCGGCTGGATCAATACGCCTATCAGATTATTTCCTACATGAACGGTGAGCACAACATGGACAGTGTGTGGCTCATGGCCGGCGAAAAACTCGGTGACCGTGCACCAACACAGGACCAGAGTATTCAATTGCTCGGTCAACTACACGCTGCCGATGTATTGCATTGTGATGTTCCACCGGACACGCAGGAGTTGTTTTCGCGATACGAGAAGCAAAACCGCAGTCGATTGTTGCAGGCCTTTCGTTCGCCTTTTTTTCAGCGGATCCCGTTATTGGATCCCGAAACACTGCTGGGCAAATGGATTCCCTACGCCCGCCCCTTCTTCAGTCGCTGGGGCCTGGCCCTGGGGCTCCTGCTGGTACTGTCCGGCGGGATTGCCGCTGCGATGAATTGGCAATCATTGGTCGCCGATGCGCGTACCAGTCTGTTGTCACCGATAAATCTTTTACTACTGTGGCTGGTCTATCCCGTCGTAAAGGCGCTGCATGAGCTTGGGCATGCGTTGGCAGTCAAACATTGGGGCGGAGAAGTACACGATACCGGCGTAATGCTTCTGGTATTTATGCCCGTACCCTATGTCGACGCTTCCACCGCCAATGCATTCGACGACAAGTGGTCGCGTATCGTTGTTTCAGGGGCCGGTATCGCCGTCGAAATGACGTTGGCAGCACTGGCAATGCTTGTGTGGCTGGCAGTAGAACCAGGTGTCGTTCGCACAATCGCGCTCGACGTCATGACCATCGGTGGTATATCGACACTGCTATTCAACGGCAATCCGTTGCTCAAGTTCGATGGTTACTATGTGTTGTCCGACTTGATCGAGATCCCGAATCTTGGATCGCGCTCTTCCCAGTTCTACGGCTATCTGTTCAAACGCTACCTGCTGGGATTGCACAATACACGCAAACCGGTAGTAGGCACTGGCGAGCGCAATTGGTTGCTGGTGTACGGCTTCGCATCGTTTGTATACCGCACCTTCATACTAATCGCCATTTTGTTCTTTGTCGCAGGTATTTCACTAACGCTCGCTGTCGTACTCGGCGCGTGGGGCATCACAGGTCAGATTGTGATTCCGACGGTTCAGAAAATGAACCGTATGCTGCAGGATCCGCAAGTACGAGAACGGCGTGTTCGTGCCGTCGCCGTCAGCCTCACGGTTTTTCTGGTTATTGCAGCTATCTTGTTGACACCGATGCCACATCGATCGATGGCCGAGGGCACCGTGTGGATGGACGAAGATGCCCAAGTACGTACGGGAACTGATTGTTTCGTCGAACGCTTGCTTACAGAAACCGACACAATGGTAACCGCAGGGACACCGCTGGTTGAGTGTTCCGACCCCTTTCTGGATTCACGACTGAAAGTCGTAACAGCACAGCTTCGTGAGTTACAAGCGCGATTGACTATGGAACGTAGTCGCGATGTTGCCAAGGCACAGTTGGTCGAAGACGAAATGTCAGCGATCGAAACACGGTTGGATGACGTCCGCCACCGGACTGCGCAGTTGTTCGTGCGGAGTCCCACAAATGGCGTTTTTGTTATGCCGTCTCCGAGAAACCTACCGGGCCGTTATGTCGAGCAAGGTGAATTGCTGGCCTACGTGATCGACAACGACCGATTGGGTGTTCGCGTTGCTGTCAGCCAACAGGATGTCGGTCTGATACGAGCCGATACGCAGGCCGTCGAGGTTCGTTTGGCCGGTAAAACGGGAACCAGCTTCGACGCAACCGTAAAGCGCCTGCATCCCGGCGCCACCCGGGCATTGCCCAGTGCAGCTTTGGGATCGGCAGGCGGTGGCAAGTTAATTGCAGATCCGGCAGATGACACCGGCCACACCGTGTTGGAACCCGTGTTCTTACTTGATCTGGAGTTCGGCATAGACGCCCCGCATCGTATCAGCGGCAGTCGCGTTTTTGTGCGTTTTGATCACACGCCCACACCGTTGGCGGTACAGTGGTACCGCGACATCCGCCAACTGCTCTTGCGACAACTCGCAGTCTGATGTCAGCGGACTCACCGGTCGCAGTCTTGCGTCCTGGCATAGCGCTCGGTGCATACCCAGAAAATGTTCCGCGTGATGCCGGTCAACTGGACCGCATGGCAGAACGCTTGGTCAGGCGCTGGCGACCTTTGCGCAAGAATCTCCGCCCCGCCCAGCTGCGTGCGTTCGTGGAATTGGTTGATTCAGAGGGTGCTGTTCTTCAACTCAGAGAACACACATTTAATGAACTGGCAGATGAGCTGCGCCAGGACCTTGCGCGGAGCGGTCTGCGCGATAAGTTAGTGGCCCGAAGTTTTGCTCTCGTTCGCGCGGTGGCTGAAGAAAAACTGGGGCTGCGCCACTATGACACTCAACTGATGGCTGGACGCATTCTGCTGGAAGGCGCACTTGCCGAGATGGAAACCGGCGAAGGCAAAACACTGGCTGCCACGTTGCCGGCATGCACTGCTGCGCTAGCGGGCATTCCGGTGCATGTGGTCACGGCGAATGACTATCTGGTGACACGCGATGCTGCTGCGATGGGACCGGTCTACCGCGCCCTCGGCTTGACAGTCGGTGCAATTACCGAAAAAAGCACGCCAGACAGACGACGCACAGCTTATGCGCGCAGTATTACCTACAACACCAGCAAGCAACTGGCGTTCGATTATTTGCGCGACCGCATCGCCATGGGTAAACGACGCGGCTCAGTGCATTTGCGTGTTGAACGTCTCTACAATGAAAATGCTTCGGTCGATCGTCTGATGATGCGTGGACTATGTTTCGCCATCATCGACGAGGCGGATAGCGTGCTAATCGACGAAGCCCGTACACCATTTATTATCGCCAACGAGCGCGACAGCAAACAGCTCGAGGAACAGTGCAGCCAGGCACTGCGGGCAGCGAAATTGCTGGATGAAACGCGTGATTACACGGTGGACATTTCGCATGGCCGAGTGGAGCTGACTACATCGGGTCAGTCAGTGGTTGCAAAAGTGGCACACGAAGTGACCGCCAACGCGCGCACGCGCGAGGCGCTGGTTGAGCAAGCACTGAGTGCCTTGCACCTGTTCCACCGTGACCGTGACTATCTGGTGCGTGATGATCGCATCCAGATCATTGATCCCAACAGCGGACGGGTCATGGAAGATCGAAGTTGGAATCTCGGCCTGCACCAGATGATCGAACTCAAGGAGGGCTGCCCACTCACGGCACCTCGCGACACCCTCGCCCGGCTGACTTTTCAGCGTTTTTTCCGTCGTTATCTGCGGATGTCAGGCATGACTGGCACGGCGCGCGAAGTACAGGATGAGTTGTGGTCAACCTACCGTCTGCCGGTCGTACCATTGCCCACACATAAGTCCAGTCGTCGACAACGGCTACCAGATTTGTTTTCCGCCGGCGCAGAAGAAAAACGGCACGCCATCGTTGCGCGGGCCGGAGAAATTCATGCCATCGGCCGTCCCGTTCTGATCGGTACACGTTCGGTCGCCGAATCCGAACATATCAGTGCGCTCCTGAATGAGGCAGGACTACAACACAAACTGCTCAATGCCCGTCAGGATGCGGCTGAAGCAAGAATCGTTGCCGAGGCCGGTCGTGCTGGCCAGATTACGGTCGCAACTAATATGGCCGGACGTGGTACGGACATTTCTCTCGGTGCAGAGGTGATCAAACTGGGTGGGCTGCACGTCATTGCAACCGAACACAACGACGCGCGTCGCCTCGATCGGCAGTTATACGGCCGCTGTGGCCGCCATGGCGAGCCTGGCAGCTATGAATTTTTTCATTGCCTAGACGACGAGGTCCTTGTGCGGTACTGGCCATCAAAACTACGTCGGCTGCTGCAGTCGGCAAAGAATAGCTGGCTTGCACGAATTATGTTAATCCGTGCAATCGTTTTCTCGCAGAAACGTTGTGAACGGCGTCACCGAAACGAGAGACGTGATTTGGCCATAATGCAGGACCAAATGGACCGCCTGCTGTCGTTCTCTGGACGATCGGAGTGATGTGGCGGCCAGAACTAAGGGAGAGTTCGATTAGTACGCAAACGAAACTGATCTTGGCGACGGCCTTGATGTTGACCGTGCCGTTAGCGGTTGTCGCCGAGACGTTGCCGGAACTCGACTGCATGATAGAGCCATACGTCATTGTTGACGTGGGCAGCCCCGAACACGGTATCGTCAAGGCGATTGAGGTCGATCGAAGCGACACCGTGTCTAAGAACGACATTCTCGTAAAACTGGAAGCCGGTGAGCAGACTGCAGCGGTACGCAAAGCTCGTGCCCGCGCGAATATGCAAGCGGACATAAAGGCTCGCGAGGCTGCGCTGGGCTTTGCCGAACGCAAACAGCAGCGCATGCGCGACCTGTACGCGAGTGAGGCAATCTCCTCGCACCAGCGTGACGAAGTTGAAACCGAACTCAAGATGGCGCAGATGCAACTACGCCAGGCAAAAGATTCCCGTGACCTGGCCCGTATTGAACTTGAGCGTGCCCAGGGCGACCTCGCCAGACGCACCATTCGCAGCCCGATATCCGGGATTATCGTCGAACGCTTTGTTGCACCGGGCGAATACGTGAATGAAAAACCATTACTACGAGTGGCTCAGATGCATCCGCTACGTATCGAGGCCATCGCGCCTGCCACGATGTTTGGCAAGATTGCTCCTGGAATGCGTGCAAAAGTAACGGCCGAAACGCATGATGGAAATGGCTATGTTGCAGAAGTTGCCGTAGTCGACCGCCTGATCGACGCGGCCAGCGGTACGTTTGGTATTCGACTTGAACTGCCTAACTCTGACTACACTATTCCAAGCGGTCTCAATTGCCGTCTGCAAATTGATCAGCGGACACGCGTGAGTGCCGTTTCCACGCCCAAAACTGCAGCAGTAAAACCGGCAACTCCAAAAGCTGCTGCTGCAAAAACTGCCGCAAAAAAACCAGCGCCAGCAAAAGCGGTTGCCGCGAAACCGGCACGCACACAAAAAGCAGCAGCAAGTGTTAGTGAAAATACCAATTCTTGCCAGACCCTCGGCCCGTTCGTTGATGAGAAACAGCTTGATGCACTATTGACAGCACTCGGCGATGACTCCAGTGAGGTTCAACGCCGTGTCGACTCACGCGTATTAGAAAAGGGGTTTTTTGTCCTGACAGAAACAAAGAACTCGATCGATGAGGCGAAATCTTACGGCGTGTCCCTCAAAGAACGAGGCGTCAATGATCTGGCAGTATTGACTCGCCCACCACACAAGGGCCGTTTGTCTCTGGGCTTGTTTAAAACCCGCGCCAATGCACAAGCTCATCAACTCAAGATGGCCGCACTCAGAATCAATACCGAGGTGCTGCCTAGAATCATCCGGACCCGTCAATTCTGGGTTGACCTGAAACTGTCAGCCAACGCGCTGGAACGGAGTCTTTGGAAACAGCTTGCACCACAAGCCGACATAGCAGACTGCTCGACGTCTGATTATGTAATAGCGGGTTCCCGAAAATCTAACTAAAACAAACGGCGAACACCGCGCAGTGAGACGCAATCGAACGCGCAAAACCTTGCTTTTTAATAGGATTGTCTGGATCTTGCCGTGCAGGTCCGGACTCGTGTTGCCCGCAGTCCAGATGCCTGCGACAGGCTGATCGCGTCATTCCGTAGGGAGAGGTATTCGCCATCGGCGTATTTGATAAAACCAGGAAGAAACCGGCACAAAATGCGCCCGTTGTCGAAGAACTGGAGCCTCGCATCCTGTTGTCAGCAGGTATTGAGAGCGCGCTCCTGGGTGATGCATTGGCCAGCGCCGTGGCCGTGGATCATTCGCAGTTCGATCTCCAAAACTCGCTCGTCAGTGTCGAACAACAGAATATTTCCGACACGAGCTCGGTTCGTCAGGAACTGATCTTTGTCGACGCCGCGACTCCCGAATACCAACAACTTGTCCAACAATTGATTGCCGGTGCGGGCGATGGGCGCGACTTCGATGTGATAATCATTGATTCCGGCAGCGACGGAATTACGCAGATTAGTCAGGTGCTGATTGGCTACGATAGTCTTGACGCAATCCATGTTATCTCGCACGGTGCCGACGGTGGTGTGCAACTGGGCAATGCCTGGCTTGACGGCGGCAGTCTGGCTCGTTACGCAGACCTGATCGCCGGTTGGGGCGATGCGCTGGACGCCGACGCGGATCTGCTTTTTTACGGTTGCGATCTGGCCGCCGGCACCGATGGTCAGGATCTGATTGCAGAACTGGCGACGTTGACCGGTGCCGATATTGCTGCCAGTAACGATCTCACCGGTCATACCGAACTGGGTGGCGATTGGGTTCTCGAATACCAGTCCGGTGCTGTCGAGTCTAGTATCGTCGCGGACAGCGTCACCCAGAAAGCCTGGCGTGGTGTGCTATCCAATATCAGCGGCACTATATTCGAAGATGTCGATGGAAATGCGAATCTCGGTGATGCGGTCGGCGTCGCCAATGTCAGCATGATTCTTTACCTGGACGACGGTGACG
>Ga0224498_10000278_pt1 | contig 12012 bp, 10 predicted proteins | sample SF_Jul11_sed_USG_5_FD_167971 | JGI IMG/M metagenome (GOLD analysis project Ga0224498, IMG submission 167971) | Sediment microbial communities from San Francisco Bay, California, United States - SF_Jul11_sed_USGS_21 | ecosystem: Environmental > Aquatic > Marine > Sediment | place: USA...
TTGCTGATTAAGAGGAAATCGAACTAAAACATCAAGTTCCTTTGACGGACTAGATTATCCCCAAAATGGTTCGGATTTATAGTGATTTTCATCTCTGAATTCTTTAAATTCCCTTAAATCTAGTCATGGTTTACTTTTCCTGTGAAATTAATTATTTTTGGATTCATTTTTCTGATTATTTCAATGGGAATAACTCCCATAATCCCATTTAGTGATGCTGATTCTACAATTCCTTCATCAAAATCAAGTTCTGATAATGCATTTACTGCAGCCACATTTGCTCAAAAATACAAGGATGTATTGTCTGTCACAGGCAAAAGAATTTCAGTTGCCATAAAGGTTGCCGGAGATTCAGAGAGTACTGATCCGTTAAAAAGGGCAAAAGAGATACGCTATCTTCAAAGTTATGTTTTGAAATTTTTGTCATTTTCTAATGCTGTAAATGTTGTCTCTGATCAACAAAAAAATGAGATTACAGCCCAGGTGCATACAGAATGGATTCCAATCTTAGAAAAAAGAAGCGATGTCATTTCTGTAATTATCCTAGAAGATATCCAAAAACCTACCAAAGAAGATCTTGACAAGCTGCCTCCAAAGAAACAACAATTGCATGACAGAAGCATAGATGAAATCCAATGCAAGCCAGATTACATCTTGATGGTAAAATCAAGTAGTGATCCAGCATGTGTTAAATTAAGTTCTTCTAAGAAATTGATTTTGCGCGGATGGGGAGAGGTATACCAACAATAACTCACACGCTCATGTCACGTGAATTTCAATTTAGTGTCATCCTGTCAATTTTCCTAGGGCTGATGATATCTGTGGCGGCAGTACCACAAGCACAGAGTTTTAGACCCCCCTATTATGACCTGGACTTGATTGACCTGAAAGTAGTAGATGCTCAGACGCTTTTGATGAATGACACTCCAGGTTACTACCTTGATGATGCAGATCTCTTAAAGGTGACTGTCAATGTTACAAACAACAATCTGGATTATTTTCTCTTACAGGATAAAATGTTCAAAATATGGGTTATGGAGCCTAATATCCTAAAGAGTACTCCTGAGAAAGAGGTTCTTGAAATGGTCGATAATTACAATACGTCTTATGATGCGGAATTGGAAGTAAGATACGATGATTTGTCCTCTAGTGAATTGTTTGAGGAATGTGACTATACAAACGATAGAATCCTGATTGGACAATCAAAGGTGTTCACCTTGTGTTATGATGTTCTCAGAATTTGGCAAAACGAGATTCTAATCCTGGATGGTAAGAAAAAATATTTTTTGGTAATGATGGATAATTACAAATCCACATCATGTCCAAACTGCAAGAAAATAGGTCTGTCTGAACCTAAAACCAATTTGGAAAAAGATGAAACTAGCACTAAATGGATTCAAAATATATTTGATTGGTATGAACAAGGCATTATCTCACAAAAAGAACTACAAAATTCAATTAATTATCTTGTAAGTAAGGAGATCATTTTGGAACAATCTTTAAACAGTTCATCTAGTTTGCCACCAAACACGCTAGAAGAAAAAAATCACCAACTAAAAATTCATCAAACTCAACTTTCAAGATCAAGTAACAGCAACCTGTATGTTAGCCATCAGAAATTTTATGAAACCAAATATTTCTCTGATGATTTTACTGTGCTTTTATGTAAGCAACAAAACAACATTGTGACATTGATTGGAGATTACACCAACAATGAAGATATATTTTATAATTCAATTTTTTTCAAACTGCTTGTTTTTGATGATTTTGGAAACGTAGTGACAACAGGAATTTCAAAAACGGTCGATGTTGCGTTAAAAGAATTCAGACACTTTTCAGTCTCAGCAATGCATCAAGGTGATTTTAATCACTGCCTTGTTTTAGTGGACTCTAAATTCTCCAAGGTATCAATCGAATCTTGATTTGTCAGAAATGATATAAAAAATACTTAATACCAAAATCAATTTGTTCATCATCAAAACAATGAGTAAAAAGAGGGAATTATGAATTAAACAAAAACTGTGTATCGATGAATACTTTGGCAAAATATGATTAATCCTTTTTTGACCTATTTGCAGATAGGGTGGTTTTTGCAATCATTTAGATTTGTACTCCAGGTTCCGGCTCCCTCCAAGTTTACATTCTTCAAGTCAGTCCATGCCAGAATAGCATAACTTAACGTTGCATCCTGAAAATTGGCATTTGTCAGATTTGAGCCTGTAAAGTCGGTTCTGTGTGCTTTGGTTAATTGAAAGTTGGCAAAAGTAATGTCTGCATTTTGCATTTTAGCATCCACTAGACTTGCAAAAGTAAAATTAGCTCCTGTAAGAATGGCTCCCTCCAAGTTTGCTTTTTTCAGAGATGCCCCGCTAAAATCAGATCCAGTCAAATCCTTGTTTATCAGAGTTGCACCAAAAAGATTTGCACCACTAAGATTTGCCATCTTCAAATCAACATTTGCCAGATATTTTCCGTACAAATCACAACCAGACCAGTTAATTGGAAAAGTTACTAATTCGCATCGGTTGCCATTAAGATAAGTTTCTGAAATTGTTGCATCTTTTGGCGCAATTGGAACGTCAATATTGAACTCATGTATTCCATCTGTTGCAAAAATATGGTAAACTCTTCCGCCCACAGTATCTGGAATTGGCCAAGGCATATTCAAGTGTCCTCTGTTATCCGTTTTTGTTCTAATTGATTCTGAAAAAGTACTTGCGCTGATTGTGATTTCTACATTGTGTAGTCTGTGCCATCCATATCCGTCAAACATAAGATATCTCTGATTGTTTATGTGAACTACCTCTATGTTTAATGACACATCAAAGTCTTGTAACGTTTTTGCTGATACAATTTTATTTTGTCTTTCTTGTGCTAGTCTCTCAAACATCTTTTGCTGTTGGATGTCAGATATTGCCCAATTGGATTCTCTTAGCTTTTCAACATTTTCTTTTTTGATACATGCTGGACTCAAACTAGCTGTTCTTACTAGAAGATCTAGTCCTTCCTTGCACTTTATCAAATCAATTGGAATTCCTAGATTTATCTGTCCTAGGGGACTAGATTTGTTTAATAGTTTTCCTGAATCCCCTGAAATATCATAGCATGGCCTGTCTCCACAAACTTTAATGTCTCTTGATGACAATCCTTTCTTTGCACGCTCCTCATCAATCTCTGAGCACATCTTGTCTCCACAAACTTTGGGTGAGTTGATAACCTTGTATTTTTTAAATTCTACTAGTCCCTCTGCCTGCTCAACTAAAAGTGAAGTTGAGATTACAGTAACCATCACCAGAAGGATTAATCTTACAATCACGGATTGACTATGTTGAAATGGAATTTTAGGTTATGTTCTAGAATTTGTTTATCAATTTTTCATTATGTCCATATTTAACATCCATGTTTTTTAGCCCAATTACTATCAGAAAATTCTGATTTATCGCAAAATCCTAAATGCATATCCGTATTCTGATTCTATCAATTCTGAGCATATAGGTCCAAAATAAGCACCAAACTAAGTACCTAATCCCTCTAATGCCGATGCTAGAACAGTCATGGAAATATTTTGAAAGCTTGGGTCTGTTTTGTTTCCGTTGGGTCTAATGTTAAACCAATAACAGTACGAGTCTGAGAGGATTCAGGACGTGGGCAGGTTTTGTTAAATTAGTTTAATGTCCTCAATCGTGGTCATAGTCTTAATAGATTCAAGATTATGAGTACACCAAATTGAAGGCCCTATAGAGGAACAATAGTTAATTATAATTTATTTTCATTAATAATATTTGAATTTCTTCAAAAGAAACAGATGTGAGAAATTAATTCAATATGAGAGTAGAAAAATTTCTGCAAGAGGAGAGGTCTCTGGTTTTTTTATTGGGGATTTTGAGACCCAAGTTCGGCTAAATTTGATACCTAGCAAGCTTGCCAAAACATTGGACGATTATCAATACTTAAAATGTAAAGATGCTGAAAATTGTGAAAAAAATGATCCAAAGAAAAAAGAATATCTTGACAAAAGAGATATTGCAATTGATCTTTTGACGTCTTTACGTGCAGCCATTGAAAGTTCTGGTCACGATGCTAGGTCTCTTAAAAAAAATATTTCTACTTCGTTGAAAAATGTTCAAAATTTTCTTCAATGGAATTATGAAAAAAAAATGCTAGAAAGAAAATTTCGAAAAATTCAACTGGAAAAAAAATTAAAAAAAGACCTCAGAAGAGGATCAAGGTTAGGTTGAGATGATATTAATGGAACAAACTAAAAAGAAATTATCAATTCCAAAAAAAGAACAAAAAGATATCTCAAGTATCATTAAACGTATTGAAAAATTACGTTCAAAGATTACAAGTAAAAAAGTCAAAGAATTCTTTAGCATCTAACAAGCACTCAAAAAAGCAAATTATTATTATCATTTACAAGAAATTGACAAATCTCTTGAGATTTACAATAAAATTCTAAGAAGAGAAAAGAAAAATGTGGATACTTTGTATGGTAAAGGAGTTATTTTATCTGAAAAAGGAAAAAATAAAAACGCTCAAGAATTCTTCCGTAAATTAATTAGAATTGATAAAAATAATGTGGATGCTTTAATTAATCTTGGAAACTTATTAGATGATAAAGAACAATACAACAAAGTCATTGATTTGTATGATAAAGCACTCAAGGTGGAACCCAACAATGCCACTGTTTGGTGCAACAAAGGAGTTTCATTGTATAATTTAGGAGAAGATAAAGAGTCAATCAAATGTTACAACAAGGCATTGCAAAAAAACAGAAACGATCCGTTGCTATTGTATAACAAAAGTTTGTCTCTTTTTTATTTGAAGGACTACAAAACTGTCGTAAAATTGCTAGACAAGGCCTTAAAAAAAGAGCCTAAAAATGCCAATGTGTGGAATCTTAAAGGTGCGTCTCTTATGAATATGCCAAAATTCAAAGAAGCTTTGAAATGCCTTAACAAGGCCCTACAAATTGAACCTGATCACTATTTTGCACGACCTAATCGAGACTGGGTAATGTATAATCTAGGTATGAAATAAAATTCAGAACTTTCAATTTAGCTGAAATTTTGTTGGAGTCTTGAACTAATTAGACACTACCCCTTGAGGATATTACAAATTACATTCAAATTTTCTGAAAGAGCATTAGATCACAGATCATATCTGATAGAATTTAGTGTAGGGTTAAATTTTAGGCATAGAATAAAGTTTTTATGTTAAAGTCAGTTTTTTCGAATTGTAATGAGCAGTAAGAAATCAGCACCACTTCCAGCATCAAGTGGCGGCCTCATGAGGTTCTTTGAAGATGAAACAAAGGGATTCAAAATAGACCCAAAAATTGTCATATCAATTCCCATTGGGTTAATTGTAATTTCATGGGCTATCGATATCTTTGTATCTACGTGAAATAACAATGGAAAAAAATCCAGACGATGTTTCAAACATACACAATAGGTTCTCCCTTACTCTAGTCAATCCATCATCACATTACTTTTCACTTATTGCATCATTGGCAGTGGCAGCAGTAATTTCACTTGCAATCTATTTTGGTTACTTGAGCGATTTATCTACTGATGAAATTTGGTATAGAATTCCAGCAGTAATTGGAGTACTAGTATTAACACAACTACTTGATACTAGATTTTCAAAGAAAAAAGAATATTCAAAGTCATTGCATTCATCTCTTTTTGGAAATATGTTATGGGTAGTCACACTTTTGATGGGGTTACTAGCAAGTTTTGTATTATCTAAAGAGATATCATTGTTCTTTGTTACTTTTGGAATGCTCTTATTTGCCAGTTTTAGAATAGGGATTTATACCACAACGCTTGGAGCAAGTCTCAAAAAAGCATGGGCCATTTGCTTAGTTCAACCACTAGCGATGTTTTTGATCTTAATTCCCCAAGACAGATGGTTTTCAATGCTTAGCGAACCCATAGGATTAGGATACGGTATATCTTTTATGATAATTGCAAGTGTATGGTCATTTCTTACTGACAGAGCTGGAAGACCAGGTATGGAAAGTACTCACAAAACTATTCAAGCATATTTGGCATCACAAGGAAATGATTACACTGAAGCTGAAGAGATAATGGAACAACGCTCAAGTGAAACCAAAGTTTCCACTTCTCAGATAAGGTTATCATCATCAAACGACAATAGAGAGTTTCGGATGGTGCTACCTGAAATACATCCCGGCCCATATCATCCTGTAGGCGGAAGCAACATACCATATCTAATTTACAAGAATTTAGACTCTTCAGCCATGGTTATGCATAGCATATCAGATCATTCTCTAAACCTTCCATCAAAAAATGAGGTTGAAAGTTATCTCAAAAATTTAGAAAACAGCAAAGTCAAAGAAGAAGGACTACAATGTACAGAGCCAGTAACTGTTCAAATAAACAAAACAAGAATAATTGGATTACTTTTTGGAAATAATCCATTATTATTTTTGTCATTATCACCGCACGGCATGGAAGATATTCCAAGTTACGTGAAAACAGAAATTGAACAATATGCAAAGAATCGAAACTATTCTATGACAATGATAGTGGATTGTCATAATGCCATGGGAGAAGAAATTTCAAAAGAGGATGGGGAAGACATGCTAAAGGCTGCAAAATCTTGTTTAGATACTCTAATTACAAAAGATAGTTTTCCAATCGAATTTGGTTATGCAAATTCAGATGGAATGGATGTATGGACAGAAGACTTGGGAATGGGAGGACTTGGAATTGTTTGTCTGAAGATCAATAATAAAAAATATTTTCTGGGATGGGCAGATGCAAACAATATGGAAAATGGAGTGAGAGAGAAGATTATTGAAAACTTTACAAAAAAAGAATACCAATTACTTGAGATTTGTACTTCGGATACACATTACGCTCCAGTTAAAGCCAGAAACAGAAACGGATACTATCAATTAGGATTGATCACCAGCGCAGAAAAACTTTCAAAATGGCTATTTGAGATTGCAAAAAATGCAGAAACAAATACAACCTCAGCAAAATTTGAAATTTTAGAAAATGAGGCAAAAGTAAAAGTTATGGGGCAAGGGATATACCAGGACTATTCAAAGGCACTGGATAACTCCCTAAAAATTACAAAAGGATTCGTAATAGGTGGCGTTTTGTTCTTTATTACTAGCCTGTTTCTATAGTTTTCATCTGATCAATATTTCCGTAAAATTCATCAATAAATGAAGAAAATTGGAAGATAGGCACTATTGGTACGCTTTCAATGAAATTAATTTTATCTTGATACAGCGTAACAATCACAGGGACAGCGATGGCTCCTTGAGTCTTTGCAACATATTGTTTTGTTCGTTCAATCTGTTTTTTAACAGCAGTAGTTAATGATGAAGTACTGTATTGCTTCCAATGTTTACAATCAATTAAAATTGCTATACCCAATCGAACACCAATGACATCAATTTCCTTTCTAGGTTTAGTCAGAATCATATTCTTGATAACTGCAAAATCTTTTGAAGATAAAATTTCTGCAGTCAAGCCTTCAAAATCTATCCAATCTAATGCAACTGAAATTTCATCAATTGGAAAACCATTCTCAAGTAAAGTAACAGCAATTTTTAATTTATCACCATCCTCAAAATAATATGAACCATTTTGCTTTGTTCCAATATTATTTTTTATAATGTTGTCTAAAATTTTTTTTGAGTCTATTTCATTCATTTTTGTAACAGCAGAAAAATCCTTAACAGATATTCCACCAGGTATAATTCCTTGCAGTCCAGCAATTGTTTTAGGATGAATTTTCAACTGTATGTTTTGATTCATGGAAGGGATATAGGTTTTAGGAGATAATAACTTTAGAGTATTATGATATAGGTTTTATTACAAGCATTTGAAATCAGGGTTATGAAAAAATTGCTAGTTATCATGCTAGCTCTTTCAATTGTAACTGTTATGTATAATGAATCATTTGCTGAAAAAAGTACTTTTTTTGATTCAGTAAAATTTATTCAATATTTGGATGAAAATACCGCATTAGAAGAAGTACGAAATGGAAACCTAGATATTTACTATCATAGAATTTCATCAGACAGATTAGAAAACCATCAAGCAAGAACAGGATTACAGGTTTTTGATTCTACAGGAGGCTCTTACAGCATTCTAGTTAATCCTGCAAAATCCGAAGAATTCAATCCATTTTCAAGTAAGGAAATCAGATTTGCTCTAAATTATTTAGTCGATAGAAAATTAATTGTGAATGAATTAATGGGTGGATACGGGTCACCAATCATTTCTTATTATAGTCCATCGGATCCGGAATACCTTACAATTATCGAACAATTAGAGACATTTAATTTCAAATACAATCCCACTCTTGCAGAAAAAATTATCGCCAAGGCACTAAAAGAAAAAGGAGCTATCAAAATTGACAACAAATGGCAAATTGATACAAAGCCAATTGAAATTACGATTTTTATTAGAAGTGATGATCCAGTTAGAAAATCAATTGGTGAAATTCTAGCAGTAGAATTACAAAAAATTGGATTCACTGTGAAAAAAGATTTTGGAGATCTGAACAAAGCATTTGTTGTAGTATATGGCTCAAACCCTTTTGATTTGAAATGGAGTTTATACACTGAAGGATGGGGACGTTCATCATTTGTAAGATATGACTCTGTAGGGTTAGGACAGATGTATTCACCTTGGTTTTCAAATATGCCAGGATTTAATGATCCTAAATACTGGAATTACAAAAATGACAAATTAGATGATCTTACCCAAAAAATATACATCGGAGATTTTGAGTCATCAGAAGAAAGGTCACATTTGATTCAAAAAGCAGTTGTTGAAGGAGTCAATGAATCTATTAGGATTTTTTTGGCAAGCAAAATAGATCAATATGTTGCAAATGAAAATATTAAAGGAATAGTCAATGATTTGGGGGCAGGAGTTCCAAGTAGATTCACACCTATTAATGCCAAAAGCAATAGTGAGGAGTTAGTGATTGGTGTAAAGCAGATCTATCAAGGAGCATGGAACCCAATCATGGGATTAACTGATAGTTATAGCAGGCATATTTGGGGAATAATTTCAGATCCTGGAACCTTCAAGCACCCATTCACAGGAGAAACATTTCCTGTTAGAGCACAATGGCAGGTTGAGACTGCAGGACCAAATGAAAAACTAAGAATTCCTCAAGAAGCAAAAATATGGAATCCATCGTTTCAAAAATGGAATAATGTTCCTACAGATACTCTGGCAGCAAGTAAGGTGACATTTGATTTTGAATTTAGCAATTGGCATAATGGCCAACAAATGGATATGAATGACATTTTACATTCATTGTATTTCATGATAGAATGGGGGACACAAGTTGATGAGAATGATAGAACCTTTGATACAGAGTTTACCCCAAGAGCTTCTCAAACTATTCAAACTATTATCGGAGTAAACCCAATTGACGAAGATACTATTGAGGTTTATGTGGATTATTGGCACTTTGATGAAGGAGAAATTGCAGATTGGGCATTATTATGGAATTCAATGCCATGGGAAATTTCATCTGCAATGGAAAAGGCAGTCATAGATGGAAAAGTATCATTTTCAAGATCTGGCGCAACAAGCAAAAATGTAAACTGGTTATCGTTAATTATTCCAAATGATGCCAACCTTATCAAAAATTATTTGAATGAATTCAGAGATTCCAATTACATCCCCACAGCATTCAATGAAAATAATCAAAATTCTGAATATTTCAAAAAGAGGTATGACTCTTCAATTAAATGGATTGAGGACAACAATCATGCAGTGATTAGTAATGGTCCGTTTTATTTAGAGTCATATTCACCTGAATCAAGAACCATGACAGTAAAAGCATTTGATGATGAATCATACCCATTTAAGATTGGGAAATGGGCAGAATTTGAAAAAACAAAATTTCCAATCATCAAAAACATAGATATGAAAAATATTATTCAAAGAGGAGGAGAACTAGAACTAAGAGTAGAGGCTAGCCATTCAGATTCAATTCTTTACTTTTTGACAAGCAGTGAAGGAAAGATGGTATCATCAGAGATGTTAAAAGTAGACGAGAATAGCGTTACGATTCATGTATCTTCTGAGAATACAAAAGAATTGGGCTTGGGAGGAAACAATATCAAAATATTTGCAATTTCAGACTCTGTGCTAAAACCTGATTTTTACGAATCAAGTTTTATTGTAACTGAAGAAAAGTCTGAATTGCCAGCAAGGTTATCAGAAAATATAGAATTTACAGAAAACGAATCAGAGTATTGGATTATGATAATACTTCCAATAATAATTATTATTGGAATTATAATTTATCTTAAGAAGAGATAATCATAACAATCCATAATCTTTTAGAATTGGTTCTATTTGTTCTTCATTTTCAAGTTTGGAATATTCTTCTAAGAGGTTTTGATTAAGATCATAGAAAGTATGTCCCCATTTGAATTTATCAAGTAGTTCCAGACCTTGATCTTTGAAACCCAAAATAAATAACGAAGCAGTTAATGCCTCGGCAGTGGTTAGTTTGTTTAGTTTTGCATAATTTACGGGATTTCCTGCAAGCAGTGGAGGAAGTTTCCTTTTGATACCATTATATTTTTTAGAAAATGCTTGATTAGCCAAATTCCAGGAGCAATCAATTCCAACAATAGAATTTATTGAGTATTTATCATTAGGTAACAAAGTCTTTTCAGAGAAAGGATCTAAGACCAATGCTTTATTTCCAATTTTTTTGATATTTTGGGCAAGGCCAAATTTTACCATCTTTGCAGCTGTACATTTTTTTGGATCATCTTGATAAAACATCAAAACTTGTAATTTCACTTTAATCAATTACTTTATGAATGGTATTTTGAATCTACTGTAGAGTTTTGTATGTCACTTTATAATAGAACCGTGAAACTTGGTCATCTTTTATGACCTCAACATTCCAATTGGCATCAGGTAAAAATTCAGTAGAGGATTCAGGTAGAATGCTAAATTTTTCTAATCTAACATATGGGCCACTATATCTTACATTGAGGTCATTTCCATCAACTTCCACAACATCATAAATTTGTCCCGGTTTTTTTGTAGATTCTCTAACTAAACAATCTGCGTCAGGACCAATAATACAGGTACCAGTTACCGAAGACACCTTTAGATTGACATTGGATTCATCTGCTCTTAAAGGTGTGATCAAAGAACCTGAAACAACTCTAGGTGCAATTGTTCCATTATCAATTTTTTTCTCTTCAGTAAAGATAGGGATTGTTTTTTCAGAGATTCTATTTTGTTTTTCAACTACAGTACTCAATTTTGGAGTTTGAGGTTTTTCAATAACATCAAATAAGACAGATTTTGTTTCAAAGTCAGCATCAACGGTAATTTCGTATGAACCAACAGCAGACACAGAATCAGAGATTGTGAATTGATGAGTAAATGATCCAGAAGGTCCCGGACGAATAGAAGTTACAGGACCAGTATGCGTTCCACAGTAAAAGGAACCACAAGTAATCTCAGAATCTGTTTTTTGGATAATGCTTACATCAAACTTTTCAAGATAGATTAACTTGTTAGGCTTGCCACTAATAATTACAGTATCACCAGGATTATACTCTGATTTGTCTGTAGATAACAAAAGAGATACAGGCTCATCAAGACCAAAAATAAAATCATTAGCTACACTAAATGTTGTTTCGACCTGAGTTTTGGTGTAAAGTGCTTTTACAATATAAGATCCCTCACTAAATATGGTGACAGGTAATTCAAATAGACTTGAGAATTCCCCACCTTGATTTGGATAAACTGTGGATTCATGGATTAGTTTGTATGGGAAAATACCATCAAGTACTTTGATTGTCACTCGGTCAGGAATAATGAGGCCTTCATCACCTTGTTCACGAAGGATAACATTACCTACAACTTTGAGTTTTTCTCCTGCTTTGTACAATGATTTTTCGGTAGTTACAAAAATAGGTACTTTTGAGAGAGAATCATTTTGAGGATCTGCAGAGACTTTGAAGAAAAT
>Ga0224498_10000282_pt1 | contig 11927 bp, 14 predicted proteins | sample SF_Jul11_sed_USG_5_FD_167971 | JGI IMG/M metagenome (GOLD analysis project Ga0224498, IMG submission 167971) | Sediment microbial communities from San Francisco Bay, California, United States - SF_Jul11_sed_USGS_21 | ecosystem: Environmental > Aquatic > Marine > Sediment | place: USA...
AACGTTAAATATTCGAGCAAAAACTGTTTTTCATGAGCAAACCTTCTGATCTTGGTTCTTTGAAAATAGGATCATACATTCTATTGCCACATTCTGATCAACCAAGTGGAGAGCCATGTAGAATTGTAGAATATGATACATCAAAACCTGGTAAACACGGTGCGGCAAAAGCAAGGATTGTTGGAGAAGGGATTTTTGATGGTCAAAAAAGACCTCATGTAGGTCCAGTGAGCATGCAAATTCATATTCCAATGATCAACAAGAAAGTAGGCCAAATAATTTCAATTAATGGTGATGTCGTACAACTCATGGATTCTGAAACATTTGAAACCCTAGATGTAAGTATGATTGATGATGAAGTTAAAGGAAAATTGGAAAACGGACAAAATGTGGAGTACTGGGTTGTAATGGATAAAACTAAAATCATGCGCGTTAAGAACTAATGCGGGTGCTGATGATGAGCGGAAAAGCCGTCTGATTTATGATGATGATTATGAGTATTGAAGCATCTCTTTCAATTAATTTCAAAAGTTTGTTGAATTAAACATTTTTTGGATTATGAAGTTAGCTTCTCTTTTTTCAGGTGGTAAGGATAGTACTTATGCTATCTATATGGTACAAAAACAAGGTCATGAAATTGCATGTCTTTTGAGCGTTTTTCCAAAATCTGATGAAAGCCATTTGTTACATCATCCAAATATGGCATGGACAAAATTACAATCCGAATCTATGAACATTCCACAATTACTAATTTCATCTGATTCTGATAATACTGATGAAGAATTATCAAAACTTGAAATATTACTGCAAAAGGCAAAAGAACAATTTGATATTGAAGGAGTAGTTCATGGTGGAATTAAAAGCAATTTTCAAAAAGACAAATTTGAAACTCTCTGTTCTAAATTAGATTTGATTATAGTTGCACCATTATGGGGAATTGAATCACAACAATACATGAATGATTTACTTAATTCAAAATTTGAATTTATAATGACAGTTGTTTCTTCTGATGGTCTGGATGATTCTTGGCTTGGAAAAATGATCTTCAAGTCTGATATTGATATTTTAAAACGTCTATCTCAAAAATTTGGATTTAACTTAAACTTTGAAGGAGGCGAGGCAGAAACATTTGTAATTAACTGTCCTCTTTTCACAAATTCAATTAAAATTAATCAATTTGAAAAAATTTGGGATGGATATAGAGGAAGGTTTGAAATAGTGGATGCTGGGTTGAATTACAATGCTTGATGGTCTTAAGACTAGTTTAGGTGATGCAATCAAAAAAATTGTAAAATCTTCTGGTGTGGATGAAGAACTTATCAAAGAATTATCTAAGAATGTTCAAAGAGCATTATTGCAATCTGATGTTAATGTACGTCTAGTTCTTGAAATTACAAAACATTTGGAAGAACGTGCATTAAATGAGACTCCTCCTCCTGGCCTTTCACGTAAAGATCACATAGTTAAAATCCTATATGATGAACTTTCAAAATTACTTGGTAATGAGTCTGAATTTGATTTTAAACCCGGAAAACAAAATAAGATAATTTTACTTGGAATTCAAGGTAGCGGTAAAACCACCGTGGCATCAAAACTTGCCAAATTTTTAACCCGACAAGGATACAAAGTTGGTGTTGTAGGTTCAGACACCTACAGACCTGGCGCATTAGTTCAACTCAAAACAATGTGTGAAAAATCAAATGTAGAAGTATATGGTGAAGAAAATAATAAGGATTCTCCTAGTATTGTAAAAAATGGGTTAAAATATTTTGCAGGTCAACCATTAGATGTTATTTTAATTGATACGGCTGGTCGTCACAAAGAAGAACAAGATTTGCTTGAGGAAATGGCTAGAATTAATAAAGTTGCAGATCCTGATTTAGCATTACTTGTAATTGATGGAACAATTGGACAGCAATGCTTCAATCAAGCAGAAGCATTTCATAAAACCATACCCGTTGGAGGTGTAATCATTACAAAATTGGACAGCTCTGCAAAAGGTGGTGGTGCACTTGCAGCATCTGCAGCTACTGGTGCACAAATAATGTACATAGGAACTGGTGAACGAATTGACGATTTAGAGAAATTTTCTCCAACACGATTTGTAGGCCGATTGCTTGGGATGGGTGATATTCAAGCAGTTTTGGATTTGGCTAAACGATTAGAAAATGAGGGGGATGATGTTAGGATGAAGAGAATTTCTAGTGGAAAAATGAACATGGATGATTTCTTTTATCAGTTAGAAGAGGTGACAAAAGTCGGTTCTTTACAAGGACTTCTTGATAGTATGCCTGGTCTTTCTGGAATGGTAAAAAATGATCAAGTAGATCAAATGGAAGGCAGAGTTTCAAAATGGCGATACATAATTCAAAGCATGACCAAAGATGAAAAAGCAGATCCTGATTTGTTAAATTCATCAAGAATTAAAAGAATATCTCGTGGATCTGGTTGGCCTGAAGGTGAAGTTAAAGAGCTTATCAAAAATTACAAAAACTCTAAGAATATGATGAAGGCCTCCAAAGGACGTCAAATGCAGGGTACTCTTAGAAAAATGGGCTTGGGATAGTTTTTCACATAAATTCTCCTCTAGTATGTCTGATTATCAAAAAATTATTCCTATAGCAAATAAAATTATAAAAAAATATGATTTATGTTATTATTGTTTGGGGAGGTTATTTTCAAAACAATTACATCTTTCATCAAACAAACTTCTTGGCAAAAAACTAAAGAAAAATAACAACTTGACACAAAAGTGCTATATCTGTAAAAATTTATTTGATAATCTAAACCATTTTCTAAAATTAATGCTTGATGCCTCATCGAATTATTTGTACACATCATTTAGTGTAGGCACAATGATCAAACCGTCCATTATTGATAGAGATGATTATATTCGATCTCAATACAAACTAAAAGGAATTGATAGCATAAAGACTGACATTACAAAAGAATTAGGGCGATCTTTTTCAAGGAAAACAAAAAAAATTATTGATCATCTTGATCCTGAAATCACTTTTACATTAAATTTAAAAGATGAATTATGTCAATTACGATCAAAATCAATTACTTTTTCTGGAAGATATGTTAAAACTTTGAGAGGATTACCACAAAAACAAAAATCATGTGATAACTGTTTTGGAAAAGGATGCAGAACTTGTAATTTTCATGGCATTTCAGAATTTGAAAGTGTTGAGGGTATAATTTCTAAATTCCTTTTTGAAAAAATTGGTGGAACTACAGCTAAATTTACTTGGATTGGAGGTGAGGATAAATCTAGTCTTGTTTTGGGAACTGGTAGACCGTTTTTTGTTAAAATCCTAAATCCTCTTAAACGAAATCTGAAATTATCCAACGTTTACTCTAATTCTCTTAAAATTAATCATCTCAAACTAGTCTATACATCTCCAAAAAAACCCCTCAAATTCAATTCTTCAATAAATGTTAAAATTTCTACTGAATCTAAAATCAATTCAAAAAATTTAAAAAAATTAAAAGATCTTCCAAATAATCCTATAGTGGTTTATGATAACACTGGAAAACGTCTTGAGAAGAAAATTTTTAATATAAAATACAAAAAAAACTCAAATAATGTGTTTACTTTAATGATAAAAGCTGAGGGTGGCCTTCCAATTAAGAGATTTGTAAGTGGTGATGATGTGTCGCCTGGAATTTCCAAAATTCTTGATATTCCTTGTGTATGTCAAGAGTTTGATTTTTTCAATATTGAAGTCTAATGATAATTAAACATGGTAGTATGATTTTTGAATATTTTAAATCATAGGTTTTAAATTCAATATTCATAATTTATTTGAAATAATAATGGGCAGATACATAATTGGCTCAAATAGTAACCACTGGTAATTATTGATCATTAATCTGATCCCATTTGTTGATTTTATTTGGCTCTTGAACATAAGTCAGTATTTTGAGATTCCATTCTATGTCCAACTTTGGAAAGGATTGGCAAAGACAGCCCACTAGTAGTACTTCAGAGCGTTTACAAGGTTTGATAAAAAAGGAACAGCCTCTAAAACCAAGAGTGGAAAATACCATCAAAGGATTAAACCGACCAATATCAAAGTTAGACAATACATCAAAACAACTGTCACAAAAAGAACAAAAACTCTTTAACAGAATTGTACAGGCAAAGCAAAGTGGTGATATTCGTACAGCCAAAGCTCTTGCAAATGAACTAGTTCAAATAAAAAAGACTAGATCAATGATGGGAAACATGAAATTATCTGTAGAAAGAACACAGCTTAGATTAACGACTGTAAGTTCTGTGGGTGATGCTATAGTTTCCATGAGACCTGCAGTATCTGTAATGAAGGCTGTGGTGCCTGCAATGAATAATGTAATGTCTCAAGCAAGTGGTGAAATTGAATCTATGGGAAATATGCTTGGAGATATGATGCCTAGCTCTTTAGGTGAAGGTAATTCTTTTGCTGATTCTGGAGTATCGGATCAAGAAACAGATTCTATTCTACAAGAAGCAGCAGCAGTTGCAGAAACACAAATTGGTGATAAATTCCCATCTGTTCCAACTAATTCTGACAGTGTAAGTACATCTATAAGTGAATTTACAGGTTGATGAAAGAATTTTAGAAAAATAAAACTATTTCTTGTAATTTTTAATTCTATAAAATGCATACAGGTCTAAAATTGGGATAAATGTAAAAATTATCTGCCATTCCATGAAGAATTGCCAATTATTGGATTATCTAATACTAAGAATTAAGAATTTGATCACATTCAGAACATTCATGCGATTCGATAATCCTAAAACAATAAGAACACAAGGAGATGCAAATCCAGGATCAATTCCAGGAACAGACTTTCCAATTACAGAAGAAGAACACATTGGTAAGGTGTCTCATCTACTTCCACAATTAGGTTATGTTACTCAAATTTTAAAATCTCCTGTAAATAATATCATAAATGCAATACAACTTGGCATTTTACTAATTCCAGTTATTTTACATGTGAGATACAGAAAAAGTTACAAATGAATTGGATCTATAACTAGGAAATGAAAAGATGATTTTTTTATTTTTTAAAATTTAGTTCGTAAAGTATAAGCATGTTTTTTCATTAGATATAACATTCGTCCCAATATCAATATCCAAATTACAAGAAACATGAAAAAAATTATTGACGATCCATTATCTTCTGAAATGCCAACTTCCACACCTTCCTCTTTTGCTTCCTGTTCTAATTCCCATAATGGGTTATAACTCACAATTGTAAGAATGATAGGAATGATAATTGCTGCAGCTAAGAGGTATGCCATAATTTAATTCACTATTTTTGGTTTTAAACATAATCTATTATTACCACATTTGATTATTATTATAAAGAAAGAATTTGTAAGATCTACCAATAGTTTTATTCCAATCTTTTCCTTTTTTCTAAACACTTCTCAATTAATCTCATCATACCAAAACATCATTGCCACGATACATCTACGAAGACCCAGATTTCCAAAATGATTTCTTTGGTGTGGCATCTTCTTTGTTAATGAATTATCAAATGAGATTATCAAAGCTTAAAAATACAAGAAATATTTGAAATTTCATGGGAACCACTGTTAAAAGATTTTTAGTTCCTCTTGATGGTTCTAAAAATTCTATGAGAGGATTAGATAAAGCAATATCTTTAGCAAAAAAGTCAGAAACAGAAATTATTGGATTACATGTTATTGAAATATCTCCCAGTGAAATAAAAATTATAAAAACACTTCTTAGAAACGTACTGAATAAAAATTATAAAAACTTCATGAAGATCGCAAAGAAAAAATGTTTACGAAATAAAATTCCGTTTATTGATGCAATAGAATATGGTAAAGAAGGAGAGAGAATAGTTTCATTTGCTGCTAAAAATAAATGTGATCTAATTGTGATGGGAGCTAGAGGTTTAGGTTCTATAAAAGAAGCATTTCTTGGAAGTACTTCAAACTATGTTCTTCATACGTCCAAGATTTCAGTAATGATTGTAAAATAATTAATTTCCAACAAATAAGTTTCCATTATGATTCAGGTTATATCGCGTTTTTTGTGACTGTGAGGAGGGCTTTCCATTTTTACTGATTGTCGATAAAAATAACATCTCCCCGATTCACGAGGGAAAACGTGCTGTATTGTCGTAATGTTTAATCATAATAGAACTTTAAAAAATCATTGAATCGTACCATAATTGGAATTATTATTGCTGTAATTGTTATTGGAATTTTTGTTCTTACTTTAACCAACCCTAATTTACGAGAAAACAAAGAAACATGGTTTGGATTCATCAATGTAAATCCTGATCAAAACACTCCGATTCAAGAACAAAAAGAATCAACTTCATCAAAAGTAATTTGTGACCCTTCGTATCCTGATTTGTGCATTCCACCTTATCCTCCAGATCTTGATTGTGGAGACATGGAGTTTAGTAATTTCAGAGTGATACAGCCAGACTCACATGGATTTGATATAGATGGAGATGGTATTGGTTGTGAATCATAATCAAATTTAAAAAAGAAAAATCACTATAACATAAAACTACAAGGACATGAAATTAGTTTGATCATGCTAAATTTTGGAATATATTTTGAAACGCAGCTAAGTTAGATTAGCTAAACTCTGAAATTGTCTTTTTATAAGAGTCTTGAACTAAAACCATATTTTCTGATGTGTGTTATTCGAATTCTGTAAGGATTTCTTTATCCTTTCCAGCATTCTTTTCAAATAACACCATGTGATTTTTTGTAATTTTTTCAATTCTGCTGGCAGGAATTATTTCAAAGTTCTCAGACAATTTGATGAATTCTGGCAATGTTGTCTCTGTGATCTTTTCAAAATCTCTGTAGAAAATTTTGTAAGATTCTGCATCATTTCCAAATCTTGCCTTACTAAAAATCTCTCCAATTACTCCTTTTTTTGTCACACTTTTACACGCATTATTGTACTAATATCAATTCTAACACATCCTTTGTCTACATAAAAAAGAAAATCAATATCATTAAATCAAGCAAAACACAAGATGTCTAATGTCTAATGAGGTCTCTGAAAGTTTTTGCCAAGAGATCGTAAAACAATATGAAAAAGACAATCTACAACGACCAGTATATGTGATTCAAGAACATCATGCATCACATCTACATTGGGATTTGAGATTTGAAGAAGACGGTGCCCTAAAATCTTGGGCTTTGCCAAAGCCTCCTCCTAAAACTGAAGGTCAAAAGAGATTGGCAGTATCTGTGCCTGATCATCTTCTTGAATATGCACTTTTTGAAGGAGAAATCCCTGAAGGAAATTATGGTGCAGGAACTGTTACAATATGGGACAAAGGAACATTTGAGACTGAAGAGAAGACTCCCAAAAAATGGATTTTGAACATACAAGGAGAGAAATTACAGGGGCGATATTGTTTATTGCATTTCAAACCAAAAGAAAAGAATTGGTTATTCTTCAAATTGAGTAAAAAAACACAATGAAATATGTGGAAGGCTAAATTTCTGAAGATGAGATCTTTCTACCTTGTAATTTCTGATTAAGGATGGGGTGATTTAGGTATAGCTAGAACTTTTCTAGATATAACTTGCTCTACTGGTCCGGTCGGATTCAATAATTGTGCCCAAAATTATGCCCATATTAGTAGGTGAATCCCATCCGAGTTGAATCCATAGTTATTGAGAGTATTGAACTAATTCAACAAAACTCGCCCCCAGTAGAATTAGAAATTTGAGTATCGAACTGAATCTGTAATACTCTTTGTCAGTGTTGAATTTAAAAAAATAGATCTAAAATCATGTTCAAGCTAATGTATGAATCACATCCGGTCTATTTTTGCTCCCAAAATAGTAACTGAATCTAGGACGACTTGAACCTTGAATTAAGACAGAAGAAATAATGGAATTTAAGAGATTCAAATCAAATGTTGGGGTGTTAAATTGATTGTGTAAATCCCTTTGATGGACTAGTTCTGTAGCCCCAAGTACAGATTCTATTGAACTAATGCCCATTCAAATCATTATCAAATAAAATTTAGATATTGCTTTTCATAGTATCTATTTTAGTGATAGAGGTACCTGTTTTTCAAATTTGATAATCTGATCATTATGTTAAATCCTATTAAAGATAATACATGACACTTGAAAATTTGGAGTTTTGATAAGATTATTTTATTTTCAATGTTGCTTTTTCTGATTCCGATAACAATGAACGATGTGTATGCAGAAACTTTTGATGTAGTTATTCCACAAGGTTCAGCTAGTCCAACAAATTTGTTTCATTTTCTTCCTTCTGAAATAACAGTTTCAGTTAGTGATAAGATACGGTGGATTAATTTTGATGATAACACCCACACTATTACTTCAGGTTCTTTTCAAGGGGGACCAGATGGAATATTCAATAGTGGATTACTAGAAAAAGGTGAAATCTATCCTTACATAGCTGACCCATCTGACATCGGAACCTTGTCATACTATTGTACTTTACACCCATGGATGAATGGAATTATTACAGTTTTAGATCCTGAAGGTATGCCTGTTGCCAGAGTGACAGAATCTGGTTCATTAGATGCAGCACTAGGACATCTAAAAGAAGCTCAAAGTTTTGTTGAAAGTGCAAAAGAATTTGGAGATACAGGCTATGATAATCAAGCAGCTGTTTCCTACATTCAGGCAGGAATCAATTATCATAGTGCCGCACTGGAATATGCATTATTAGAAGACCGTGAAAATGCAGCTAAATACCATCATGAAGCAGCCATTCAACATCATAATGCTGCTTTGCATTTTGAAAAGGGGCAGGATTTCACACAATCAGTAATTCAGCATCATCACGCAGGAATCCATCATCATTTTGCGGGTGTTTCTCATGAAATGATGGGAGATCATAAAACTGCTAGAAAACATTTTGCAGAAGCAATACTACATAAGGGAATGGCAAAATTTGGCTCTGATTACATCTTGCCACCAAGACACCAATTACAATGGTTAGCTGATCCCTCTGAACTTACCTGCAAAGAAGGACTCAATATGATATTCAAATCCACTACAAAAGAGCCAGTTTGCGTCAAACCAGAGACAGCAACAAAACTCATTGAACGTGGTTGGGGTCAGCAGTAATTCTTAATACCTAAAACCATAAAATTCCAATGTAAATAATTTAAATAATAAAATAGAATTTTAAGTAAGATCTTAAACTAAAAGTCAAACTAACTCTACTAGATTTAGGATTTAAAATTCAAAGTTCATTTTTCTCAGAATCTAAAACCTGTTCTTTAGGTTTCCTTATCGGTGTTATTTTGAAGAACTTGTTCGGGTGCTCTTTCGGGCACGTTAATTTTCGCCGGCATGTCCTAACCCCTTTCATGTTGTGCTCCCATTACAATTTGAATCCCTTGACTACTGATAATTCTGTAAATCTGATATATTTCGCCTGAAAATGATCTATGAAAATCATTCCTAAATTAACTTCAAATAGATAAAACTAATCTGACTAACTTTATTTCATTTTCCTCTTTTTCTATTTGTTTAACCATTATCAATTCGGTAAAATGTTCCGAGAGTTTTCGAGAATTCGATCGATGAGTACTATCAATTCGGTATCAATTTGGGGATTTTGTCGAAACTGTCGAAATGACATGGATACTTCATCTGATCGTCTGACTGATTTTTCAACAAGTTCTTCAAATAGATGAAACATTGAACTCAAGTATTACCAGGTACTGCAATCCAAAAAGGCATGTTTCCGGTTTTCAGGGAATTGATAATTTCTAATTTTTCTGTATCAATTTCTACAATCTCATTTGTCTGTGTTACTGCAACATATAGGATGTAGCCATCCGAGTTTGTCCTTATTCCATGAGGGCCTTTTCCCACCTTGATTTGACTAATTACCTCCTGTGAATCTGTATCTATGGCACTGATTACATCGCCGCCAATTCCAGAAACATAGGCTCGACTGCCATCAGGGGAGACATCTATTCCATGGTGACCAGCGCTTACAGGAATTCTTGTTATGATTTGCTGGCTTTCTAAATTAATTACTGCAACATCATTAGTTGCGATGCTTGTAACATAGAGAAGATTTCCATCTGGAGATATGTCCAAATTGTGCGGAATCCCCTTTACCGGAATTGAGGAAATCATTTCAAAGATCTTTGTGTCGATAACTGCTACCTTGTCCTCTCCCTGAAGCGTGACAAAGGCAAGATCATCTGTAGGATGGAAAACTATGTTGTGTGGGCTTTTGCCAACTGGAATTTCCGTGTGAATATTTCCCAATACGAGATCAATGATAGTGACGGAGTCGGATCCCTCGTTTGCCACAAATGCAAAATTTGCGTCAGGACGAATTTTCACACCCTTTGGAGTATCGCCAACATGGAATGTGTCTATTACCTCTCCTGTCTCCCCATTAAATGCAAAAACGGTATCTGTTGCACTGCTTGTTGCAAGCACCAAAAGTCCGTTCTTAATTGAGGAAACGTATGTCATTTTCTCTCCTGCAATCCAATTGTTTTCAATTGGAAAAGAGGAAACAACATCATCTCCTTGTAGTGTAAAAAATATCATTTCATAGTCTTTCTCTGAATTATTTTGCAAGAATATCATTACGATTACACTGATTAGAATAATTCCAATTATTGTACCGACTATAATTCTCATTTTTTCTGTTTAGGATTTATTTCAAGTACATAAAATTCAATTGAAACGAAACATAGTTTACAAATGTAAAGTGACAATAATTACACACGATGGACATCATGTTGGAATACCCTAATGAGTCGGAATCAGAATATGAGATAAAAAAACTATTAGTACAAGAAATCTTGTTTCAGAATATGTTGATATTGTGTTTTATCTAACAATAACTCAATTGCAATGACAACAGTTCAATCAATCTCTAAATTTTATCAAGATAGAATGTGGAAGCTGAGAATCCTCACATTTACTGCCGGTGCAGTTGTAATGGGATTGGAGATCATCACAAGCAGAATTCTGACTCCAGTTTTTGGCAGTACGATATACACCTGGGGAAGCCTGATTGGAGTAGTTTTGAGTGGCTTAAGCTTGGGTTATTTTTTGGGCGGAAAGGTTGCCGACGATCACCCGCAGTTTGAAAAGATCTGTGGAATTATTTTTTCAGTTGGATTGTTTATTGTAGGAATTCCATTTTTTGCATCTCCTGTTGTGGATTTTACCGTTACCGTATTGCCTGGGACCCAATACACACCATTAGTTGCAACATTTTTGCTGTTGATGCTTCCTTCTGTTTTGCTTGGATTTGTATCACCATACGTAATCAAGCTTGGAACAAATACGCTACATAAAGTTGGAAATATCTCCGGTAATCTTTATGCCATTGCCACAATAGGAAGTATTTTTGGCACATTTCTAACCGTATTTGTCTTAATTCCCAACATTGCAGTGAATCAGATAATTTTTGGTTTGGGAATCGCATTAATTGCAAGCTCCCTAATTGGTCTCAAGACATCTCCCAAAACTATTGCCGTTGCAGTTGTGATGATTTTGATACTTCCTTTGTCTTCATTACCTGTAAACACAATCTCACACAATGGGAAACTAATCTATGAAAAAGAGACGCCCTTTAGTCATTTGGATATTGTTGAATATGGAAATAATGTCAGCATGTATCTTGATGGCATGAGGCACAGCTCAATGAATACCAAGGATTCACTTGATCTGGTAATAGACTATACTGAATACTTTCATCTAGGAATGCTGTTTAATCCTGAAGCCACCAATATTTTGTTTGTAGGTGGAGGGGGGTTTACTGGCCCAAAAAACTTTCTTGAATTGTATCCTGATACTAAAATAGATGCAATCGAAATTGACGCAGATGTGATTAATGCAGCAGAAACATTCTTTGCTCTGGAGAAAAATGATCCAAGACTTCAGATATTCAACGATGACGCAC
>Ga0224498_10000286_pt1 | contig 11887 bp, 8 predicted proteins | sample SF_Jul11_sed_USG_5_FD_167971 | JGI IMG/M metagenome (GOLD analysis project Ga0224498, IMG submission 167971) | Sediment microbial communities from San Francisco Bay, California, United States - SF_Jul11_sed_USGS_21 | ecosystem: Environmental > Aquatic > Marine > Sediment | place: USA: California...
TCAGGACAAGTTAAAAAATTCGACATTGATCTTTCGGTTCCACATATAGGATGGAATGGCGTCAACATAAAAAAACCGAGTCAGACTTTTAACGGTCTGCGGGGTGATGAAAAGTTTTATTTTGTGCATTCATTCTTCGTTGAACCCGAAGACAACCCCATTGTTTTGACCACAACCAACTATGGTCTGGAGTTTGTAAGCAGTATTCAAAAAGAAAACATCACCGCAACACAGTTCCATCCGGAAAAAAGTGGAAGCTCAGGAATAAAACTGCTAAACAATTTTATCCAATCTCCCCGCGAACAAATAGCATTGAGTTATGTTTCCCATGAAACCCTTCTGGCTAAAAGGATCATCGCCTGTCTAGATGTCCGATCCAACGACCAGGGGGATCTAGTGGTGACAAAGGGTGATCAATACGATGTCAGAGAAAACGGCGATGTCAGGAACCTCGGTAAGCCGGTTGAACTTGCCGAAAGGTATTACAGAGAAGGGGCCGACGAGATTACTTTTCTGAACATTACAGGATTCAGGGATTTCCCTTTGGAAGACATCCCCATGTTATCAGTATTAAAACGGACGTCCGAACACGTCTTTGTTCCATTAACTATCGGGGGGGGTATTCGAGATTATACCGATCAAAAGGGAAGGACATATACCGCTCTGGAGGTTGCTTCGGCCTATTTTCGTTCAGGTGCAGACAAAATTTCCATTGGAAGTGATGCGGTCTTAATTGCTGAAGATTATTTAAAGACAGGCAAAATGACAGGCAAAAGTTCCATCGAACAAATATCCGAAGTCTATGGTGCCCAAGCCGTTGTTGTATCTATCGATCCCCGAAGAGTTTATCTATCGTCACCGGATAACGTCGGCCATCATGTGATTGAAACAGATATCAAGGGGCCCAATGGAGAAGGGTATTGCTGGTATCAGTGTACCATCAAAGGGGGTAGAGAGGGCAGAGATCTGGATGCCGTAACCCTTGCACAGGTGTGTGAAAAGCTGGGAGCCGGCGAAATATTGTTAAACTGTATCGATAAAGACGGAACGAATTCGGGTTATGACATCGAGCTTGTCAATGCGGTCAAAAACGCCGTGACCATTCCGGTCATTGCATCCAGCGGTGCTGGATGTGTGGAGCATTTTTATGATGTGTTTACAAAAACAAAAGCAGAATCCGCATTGTCGGCCGGAATCTTTCACAGAAAAGAAGTGCCTATAACGGCTGTAAAAGATTATCTGAAAGATAAAGTGGAAATCCGGTTGACAAATAACAATTTAGAGAATTTTATTGTTTAATTTAAAGTTGTTTTGACATATTCTATTATATCTTAAAGTATCAAATAAAATAAATTATATGCCCACAACCAACGTTCCTAAGATCGACAGTATTAAAATCATAACCATAAAAACAAAATCCAAAAAACCATCAATAATTCTATCGAACATGGTATCCTCCGTAATCACCAACCCGGATGTTTCCTGAAGCATTTATCCGAGTTCAAATAAATAGGTTTTTTAATGTTCGTGTCAAACTTGTTAGAGGTATTCTCTTAAATATGTTTCAATTTATCCGTCTTTGGGAGATTGACCAGCGGCTTACTGTTTAGAATCACTATTGAAAATCAACCTCGTTGTTTTCATAAAAAAAATCTTGAGCCTCCTGAACAGAATCAAAAAGAATCCAATCTCGTTTGATAAAAACGCCGTTCTTTATAAGGGTCATTTCAACCGCGGTGTTTCCATGATATTCATAGCTTTCACAATAACCTGAATAATAGTTCTGTATCGTCATTGTTCATCTCCTAAAAATCCATGACCGTTAGATTTGTTCAACACCTTGTGTTTGACAGATTATTTTCACCTAATAGGATTCAATAAAATAGAAATTGGGCCCGAAGTTTGCAAAACATCTCTTGTTGTATTTATCGCCCATTGAGTTTATATATATAATCTTTTGTTTATTTTTATCAACCTTTACAGCAAAAAAATTTACCTGAATTCCCTGCACGTCCAGATGACTTTTCCAATAATACGGATGCTGTTTATTTCACTGCCCTGAAGATAAATCGGAGAATATTCTTTGTTATCGCTGTGTAAAACCAGTTTGTTGGGATGTTTTTCCAGCCTTTTGACCATTATTGTATCATCAATACCAACAGCATATATAGCGCCCGCTAAAATGTCCTTTTGAGATTCATCAATAAGTGCGGTATCTCCATCCTTTATTTCAGGTTCCATACTGTTTCCAAAAATATCCATTAAGACCATCTTATTTACGTTTCCCTTGGTTATCAGCCAGTCTTTTCGGAAGCCGTAATATCCTTTTATTTCAGATCCGACTTCAAAAGAACCGCCTCCCGCACTCAACCGGGCTTTAACCTTTGGAACATTTTTAAAAAGAGAGTCGTTTGGATCAGATTGCTTCAGAAAGGTCGGGCCATAGCCGGTTTCAATCCAGTCAGGGCTTAAACCGAAGGTTCGATACAACTTCAATATCCATTTGTCCGGAATGGAATCTTTTTTCCGGGCTTGTGTGATCGCTGATCGGTTGATATTCAAAGCAGACGCCAATTCAGTTTGCGAAGCGATTCCGGTGGCTTCAAAAACCCGTTGTAAAAAGGATTCAAATTGATGGGCAGGCATATTCATCCTTTGTTCTTTTATGAGTTAAAACCGAATTGTTTATTTTATTAAACATATAATTTTATAAATTGCAACACTTTTTTTAAAAAAGTTTAAAAAAACCAAAACCGCATTTAAGTTGAAACAAAGAACGTTTTAATCGCTCATTGAAACCTTTTTTGTTCATAACTCTTTACGATGTGAAAGAATAACGATTCGAACCGCATGATCCCGAAGAGCGAGTTTGGAATCGCATGATCCCGAAGAGCGAGTTTGGAATCGCCTGGAACGAACCATAGATTTATCAAAAAATGTTTCAGAGCCGGCGAAAAATGATTTGGGCAACCGCCTGTTAAAATTTGACACCCTATTCTAAATATTGATAGGATTACGCTTAATTCATAAAAGGGCTATATCCCAAACAAAAACCTCTTTGAACAACCATCGAAACGGTTACTGCAAACACATTTTTATTAAACAACAGCCCGATTAATATATTGAATAGGCTATTTGATTCATCTATCCTTATACAGCATAATTGAGTTTTTAAAAAATTATGATATCTGCATTCAATCCCAAAAGATATTATCCCGGCTTAATTCCGGCGATAACCATTTTACTACTCACAAAGCTTGGATCAACAATGTCCATTGCGTGGGCGGATGAGCTCCCTTATGCACTTAATATATACGCAGGCCGCCTGACATCCAACCATTGGGAAGAATTTTTTCACAATACTGACGAGTTGGATTTCAAACGCTCCTATCTGGCAGCCATAGCACTGGCACGCCGCATTGGCACATATCGCGACAAAGCGAGTTTCGAAGTCGAAGGCCAGGTCGTAAAACATTTTGACATTCAGACCCACTGGGAACTGAACGCGCTGGTCACGGTTCGGTGGGAGGCGTTCTGGTGGGATGATGTCCTAGACACCAGTCTGGCTTTTGGTTTGGGACCTTCCTATGCCACAAAGAAGCCTGAAATTGAGATAGAAAACAATGAAGAAACGTCCCGTTTTCTTGTTTATTGGATGTTAGAATTGGCCGTTGCTCTGCCGAAATATTCTCATATCGCATGGATTACACGCATCCATCACCGTTCCGATGCTTTTGGCTTAATTGGCGATGGCGGCGGTTCGAACGCTCTTGCCATGGGTCTAAAATGGCGATTTTAAAGTTATTTATGATTGCTTTTCTTGGCCAGTTCTTTTACGCGCAAAAGTCCTGGGCTGTTATTAAGATACATGAGCGGGGAAGAATATCCTTCAGCCATAAAATATTTTTCAAGATCATCAAAAAGAACCGGTCGGTCAGGCCACCGGTAATGTTTCTCACGCTGCTTCAATTCCAACCATAATTTATTCGTCATAGGTTTTTTTTTGAACACCGATTCTTCAGCCGGATCACAAAGAAACATCTCACAGATGATAGGCTTGATTCGCCACATGCACCCATGATCACCCAGATAAATGCATTTAAATCCATCATTGGGGTTTTTAAGCACCCTCGCCAACGCTTTGATTTCCGTTCCATTCGATACCAGTACGTTCACCACCACATCTCCGAAAAACGTGATGATGCCGTCACGAGAACAGCAAGCACTTATTTTGCTTTGATAACACTTTTGGGTGCAGATGTTTTCAAAATGCTCGCTAAGAAATGCGTTCACTGCATCACGAAACAGCAGATAATCAGAAATTTGTGATAAAAGTCGCTGTCTTTCCTGTACGGAAATCGTCTTTAGGTGACGGCATACCATATTCAGTGTTTCCGCCTGTTCTTTTTGATATGAATTCATGATTATTTCTTCGTGTTTTCGCCTGCCCCGCAGGTTTAGATTCTTAAATACGACACCCTTTTATCATTGTTTTATTGATTTGCCAATGGGTGAAGATAATATATCGTTCAACATTCACAGGCTTACGCCCGCGGTCTCCGGCTATTTTTACAAAATCCCCTTATATGATATTTGCATTATATACTTTAAATGATATTAGATATATAGATGTAAATCTGTTTGTGAAAAGCTTATCGGCCAACAACTGAAATAGATTCTATTTTTATTGACCACTCCTGTATCAATGGGATAAAAGTCGAATGTATGACAAAATTGGACAATGATTTCCGGCATATCGGCAAGTCAAATGATACCTAAACTGAGCGCTCTCAATTTAGGTAGTGTCCATCCATAAATGAGGATTTTTGTTTAAGATCAAGGCATGCGAAAAAAATAACCGGAGGCATATATTTGATATTCCGAGGATTATTTTTTGAGCATAACGCAGAGATTGGACAAAAAGACCATTTATGGATGGACAATAGGTAATAATTACGATGAACCCCCTGAAAGAAAACATGAAAAAACACTTATCTCAACCATTATTTAGACACCCTGATCTGGTTGTGGCACCCTGTGAATTCGGCCACGGCATTTTCGCAACCGAACATATTCCGGCCGATACAACGCTGGAAGAATGCTATCATTTGCGTATTAGAAGGGAAGACTGCTCGGGTATTATAGACGACTACGTCTATAGTGTAGCGGCGGATGATGATGATTCACAAGAATCGTCCGAATGCTACTCGCTTCCACTGGGATGTGGAAGTATTTTTAATCACTCTGATGAACACAATACCGAATACTGGCACGATGCGGAGCGGGATTTGATCGTTTTCCATACAATAAAAGATGTCTCTGCCGGTGAACAGCTGTTTATCAATTATGGCAAAGATTGGTGGGAGACACGTGATTGCACGCCTGAAAACGACAAATAAAATCATAATAAATCTATAATGGTTTCATCAAATGAATGACCGAGCCAAAGGTTGGTTATACCCAATGTCCACTATAAAAAGTACGTAACCTCTTTTAAATTTTGTATAATCATACAAACTCGGCGGGTTGACTGAATGGATTATTTTTGATATATATATGGCAGTTTTTATCGATATAAATTATGTCGCTTAAATTTTCGAAAGGCTTGCTCGCCACCGGCGGGCTAAATTTTCTATCCCCGAAGCCCCGAGAGACGATAACCACACTATGTTTCTAAGAGCAACGGGGAGTTCAATTTTAGACATTAAACAAAACCGACATGAGACTGCTCCTCAACATTATACTTTTGATCGCAACCATACTTGCATCCTATGTCGAGTATGGTTATTTCACGACCGTTCCACCTAAACTGGGCAAGGCCGCCCCTTTCACTGTTCGATCCCAAGGGTTTTTTACTTTTGACCAAGACAAGGCTCTTGGCGGAAGACGCGATATAGCTCTTTCCCGGTATACCCCTTTGTATACCTATCTTCCAGATAATGCCAAAAAAGTCAGAAAAAGAATGGAAGAGCTAATAAAAGAGATCTCATTTCTTCAAGAACAAAAACCTTTTACAGGAAATGAACTGGTAGAATATCTTCATGAAGCGTTTGGATTGAAACTCGGTCTGGATGAAGCAGACAAATTTCTTCACTACCAAAATATGATGAACCTTTTGAACGGCATACTGACCGTTGAAAAAAGCATCATGCAAAATATCATAGTGGAAGACTCGAAACCTTACAGCGGTAAAATCACACTTGAGGTGCTCTATCCTAAACCAAAGGGGATTGTGGCCCATCCAACGGATGAAATCCTTACCCTAAAACAGGCCCGTCTCTTGCTGCAGGACAAAGCCACCAAACTGTTTTGGCAAGTAGATAAAGGCGTCTTAAATCCTGTTATAGAAATATTACAATCCGCCTTACTGCCAACCCTGAAGTATGACAACAATGAGAACAACAGAAGGATTGAAGAGATCGTCAGGCGTTATCCCTCCAAAGTCATTCATTACCAACCAGGGGATGTCCTCGTACCCTTTCGCAAGGTGCTCGATGAAGAGGATTTATTGCTGATTGTATCTCATTTGGAGTTTGCCAACAAAAATCTTTATAACATAATTCCCTTCGTATTTATTGTAACACTGCTGATAATAGTATTCAATGACCTGTTTATTTTGAAAATTTTGGGTTCCGGACAGCGGAAAACAATTCATTTCCGTCCGTTCCTCTCTCTATTGATCATAAGTGTTTTCCTGTTCAAGTCTTGCCTCTTGTTCACTCCTTTTCCCTTGTATTTTGTCCCTTTTGCCATGCTCCCACTGATAATCATTCTTTTAAATCATGGAAGAGTTGCGGCTACCTGGTCTACGGTAATAGGAGCGATATTGCTAACGCTATTTTCAGCCCAATCCTTTCAGATATTCCTTTTTTTCACTTTCGCTGGTTTGGCTGCTGTCTTGTTCTCCTCCAAGATAACAAAACGCAGCCATATTTTACTCCCTTCAATTGTCGTTGGGGTTATCAACGTGGGTGTGCTTTTGGCGTTTTCTATAAAGTGGCAAAACATCACCCCTTTGCTGGGGAATACAAACGAAATTTGGATATCTTTAAAGGCAATGGTTTTTAACAAGCGTCTATCCGATAGTCTGGGCTGGGCATTTACGGGCGGCATTCTGTCAGGACCCATTGCATTATGTCTATTGCCGATATTGGAAGCGGGCCGTTATGCCACCTCCAACTTTAAACTCACAAAATACTCAGACCTCCAACATCCCCTTTTAAAAGACCTCTTCTCTAAAATCCCGGCAACTTATCAACATAGCATGACAATGGCATCCCTTGCTCAAGCGTCAGGAGAAGCCGTTGGGGCAAATACCCTTCTTTTGAGAACAGCTGCTTACTACCATGATATAGGGAAAATGGCAGATCCCATGTTTTTTTCTGAAAACCAATCAAGTGGCGAAAATCCTCATGATAAATTGGACCCGTTAGAGAGTGCCCGGCTCATTATCGATCATGTAAAAAATGGTGAAAAGATCGGAAGGGAGAATGGACTCCCCGAAGTTATTTTGGACCTTATCAAGCAGCATCATGGGACGCTGTTTGTTGAATTTTTTTACAACAAGGCCGTCAAGGCGAATAACAAGTCCAAGCCCCGCAAAACGGATTTCCGGTATCCAGGCCCAAAACCCCAAAGCCTTGAAGCCGCAATCTTGATGATAGTGGACTCGGTTGAGGCCACTTTTAGATCCATGGAAACGCCAACACAGGAACAAATCGAAAAAATGATTCTCCTCAATATTGTAAAACGAATTGCTGATGGTCAACTCGACGAATGCAATGTCTCTACAAGCGATATCGCAAAGATTGTTGAGACACTGACCCATTCCGTAGAGGCCACATTCCATTCCCGGGTAACCTATCCATGGCAGGAAAAAAAGAAACTCTGAAAAAATCAAACCACACTGAGTCGAACAAGAGGGTATTTTCCATATCCTTTGAAGCAGCCAGATCTATGGTGAAAAAAGCTGGTGAAATGGTTGGTGTTCATCTTCGGCCACATGATTTAAGTCGACACGCTGCCACATATTCATCCCGCGCCGGCATTCACAATTAAAATTGTCGGCAAAGTCATTCTTCGGCATGCCAACCTTTCAACAATTCCGATGTTTTTGGGCAAGGTTAGCGATAATGAAGCCATGGGATGGATTGAGAATTTGTATGCTCAAAAACGCGGGGAGGATCGTAGTTTGGCGATTCTCCATAATTATTAGAATATCGAATGAATATCTCCGATATTTTTGTAGGACAGAAGCTTAGATCTATAGAAGTGATTAAAGGTTGGAAATAAAAAAAGGCAAGGCCATCTCTGGCCCCACTGTTTAAGTAATCTTTATCAATCTTATGTTCTTGGTTTTTAGTCTTCCATCGAATTTGCTTCTCCGTTCCTTTCCAGATCTGCGTTCAGGAATGTGAAATTCATAGGACAATTTACGCCTATCCATACCTGATCGCTTATTCCCATTATTGCGCAGTATCTTGAGCATAGCAAACTAACTTTTGAACATCTCGCGTCCTATGAGCGAAAGAAAGATCAATCCAACGCCTAAAAGGAGCATTTTAAATTGTTCTATTAATGGAGAAGAATTATTTTGCGCTTCGTCATAATAGCTCTCTTGTGGCAAGTATTTCTCGAACAAGGAACTAACTGAGAAACTGTTAAAGGCATTCTCCACTGCATGTACATCTCTTTTCAGATAAAGGTGTGAAAAAAATTTCTTGGCGCCACCTATGAGGTTTGCATGCAAAAAACGTACAAAACCAAAAATTTATTTGGCTCCTTTAAATATCAAGAGGTTAGTCCAACCTTAAAGAAACAAAACAAATAATTGTGTAGATAAAGTAATATAAACTGTGCAAGTTATTTCATATCTGAAAAGTTTTTCATATTAATTTTCAGTGAAAGTCCCTGGGCAAAAGGGCAAGTAAAATTTAAGATGGGTATTGTTTTCAGGAAGTTTAACAAAGAATTTCGTTCAGGACACGAGGTGCTTAACAGAGAAGTTTTTTACAATCTAAGAGAAGCCAAGGTAATTTTTAAAAAGTGGCGGCAGGTCAAGATTAATTGCATTGTAGCCTTCTTTTATAAATCAAGCAAATCTTCGGGGATATTATCTATATATCCAACCTCAACGATTACTCTTTTTTCACCTTTTCTGTGCAGACACCGCAAATATTGCAAGATTCCATAGGGCAAGGCGGCGAAGTTTTACCCTGAAGTGCTCTTTTGTACTCTGTTTTAAGAAAAGATTTATTGATGCCGTGATCGATAAAGTCCCAAGGGAGCAATTCGTCCAAAGAACGCTCCCTTAGAATATAAAAATCAGGGTTTATGGGAGAAGATTTAAAGGTCTTGGGCCAGTTTCCCTGGTTCGTGTTCACCAGGGACAATAGTTGTGCAACCTTGCGGTCTCCCCGTGATAGCAATGCCTGAATGTAAGCCCATCTCGGAATATCCGCATGGACACGAACATTTGCCACCCTTTTCAGGCCGTTCTTGACTTTCTTTATCTTCTCTTTAAGCAGATGAACATCATCCATCTTCACCCATTGAAAAGGAGTAAACGGCTTGGGAACAAAGCTGTTCAGACTGACGGTGATTTCACCCATGCGTTTTTTGATCCGGCTCGATTTGAGGAATTGATGCTTGATTTTCTTGCAAAGCGTGACAATCGCTTCAACATCGTCCATGGTTTCCGTGGGAAGACCGACCATGAAATAGAGCTTTATGTTGGGGATGCCGGCGGCAACAATCTCTTCGGCAGCATTCAGGATGTCGGTTTCACTGATGCCTTTGTTAATGACGCTACGCATCCGTTCTGATCCGGCATCCGGTGCAATGGTAGCGGTTTTGGTTTTACTTTTTTTGAGGGTTGATAGGAGTTCAGGCGTCAAAGCGTCCGCCCTGAGGGAGCTGAAAGATATTCGGGTGTCCTTCTCAAATTCCCGCCCGCAGATTTTATTGAGATCCGGAAGATCCGATATGGCCGCACCGACAAGTCCTATTTTATCCGTCCTTGAAGCCCCCTGCTCCATACATTCTTTTAAAAGCGAAAAGGGCCTGAATCTTGGCGGTCTGTAAACAAATCCTGTACCACAAAATCTGCAACCATGCGGACAACCTCTGCTGACTTCCATGAGAAACGTGTTATCAAAGATGGTATCGGGTGTGATGATCGGACTACAGGTGGGAATCCGGGAAAGATCTTTCACATACTGGCGTTCAACTTTGTCCGGCACATCGGATATCGGTTCAAATGCACCAAGGGTTCCATCTGAATTGTATGCAGCCTTGTATAATGACGGAACATAAACGCCGGGAACCTCACGGGCAAGCGTATTTAAACACGATATTCTGTCTTGGTTCAATAGGTCATGTGAAACCGTGTCGAAAAATCGAGGCAAAATGGCTTCAGCTTCACCGATGAAAAAACAGTCGATAAACGGCGCCAATGGTTCCGGGTTTAAAAAAAAAGCGACTCCCCCTGCAATAACGAGAGGGTGGGGGATCCCTCTGTCTTCGAATCCCAGGGGGAGTTTTGCTTTCTCAAGAATGGTAAGGAGGTTGGGGTAGTCGTTCTCATATGAAACTGAAAAAGCGATAAGGTCAAATGCTGAAATGGGGCTCCCGGACTCTTTGGTGGTGATGCGATCTGTTGTAACCGAACCGCCATCGTCCGGAAGAAATGACCTTTCACATACGACATTCTCAAATGTATTGATGAGTTCATATACTGCCTGAAAACCGAGATTGGACATTCCAACGTGATACGTGTTTGGATAAACCAGCGCGACCTTGATGCGTCCGTTCCATTTTTTACGAATAACGCCGGTTTCGGAATCCGTAATGTTCTTACGGAATTTATGGGTTGTCCATGTCATGGATAATTAATCGTGAACGTCTAAAAGCAAAAACATTACATATAAGCGCCTAGTCTGCCTTTTTCCGCAAAAATGTCGGGACATCCAGGTTCGCAAGGTCGGCATTGTCGACGACAATCCCCCTGTATCCCCTGTAGGTACCGCCGCTCGATTCACCCACCGCGTGCTTCCGACGAATAAATGTCGGTTCGTCATAATCTACGGCATCGTTTATATCGTCCAGTGTGATATCTCTGACCTTGCCTCTAAGTTCATCTTTTATGCTGGTGTCAGGACCCGAATCAATTCCGGTGGCAATGACAGTGACGCGCATTTCATTGCCAATACTGTCATCTACTGCGGTTCCCCATATAATGTCGGCATCCTCCCCGACTTCATTGTATATCCGATCGGAAGCCTCGGTCATCTCTTCCATTGTCAAATCGGTGTTACTGGTGATGTTCATTAAAACACCCTTAGCGCCGGAAATGGAGATATCTTCCAACAATGGATGGGATATGGCCCGCTGGGCAGCCTCTAAGGCACGATTTTCTCCACTTGCGATGCCGATGCCCATGATGGCCAGGCCAGCTTTGGACATAATCGTTTTAACATCGGCAAAGTCAAGATTGATCAGCCCCGGCATCATAATAAGATCCGTAATCCCTTTGACGGAATGGAGCAGCACCTCATCCGCTTTCTTGAACATATCGATCATTCTGGCATTTTTGGATGCAAGGCCCCTTAGCCTGTCGTTGGGGATGGTGATCACCGTATCTGCCACTTTCTTGAGAAATTCAATTCCTTCTTCAGCCTGTTTGGCCCTTTTTCGGCCTTCAAATGAAAACGGTTTTGTGACCACCGCCACCGTCAAGACATCAATTTCTTTGCAGAGTTCAGCAATGACCGGAGCAGCCCCTGTTCCGGTGCCGCCTCCGAATCCTGCCGTAATGAACACCATATGACTGCCTTCAAGTGTGTTTTTGAGGGTTTCGGCATTTTCCAGCGCCGCCTCTCGCCCGATT
>Ga0224498_10000287_pt1 | contig 11822 bp, 13 predicted proteins | sample SF_Jul11_sed_USG_5_FD_167971 | JGI IMG/M metagenome (GOLD analysis project Ga0224498, IMG submission 167971) | Sediment microbial communities from San Francisco Bay, California, United States - SF_Jul11_sed_USGS_21 | ecosystem: Environmental > Aquatic > Marine > Sediment | place: USA...
TGGAATGTCTGTTTCAGTAGTATTTTATACATCATTTTATCTTCCAGAATCTTTAGCAAAACCCTCCGTGTCTGATCATATATTACACCCTGAAAAAGATTTCATTATTGATATAATTCCTGGTGCAGTTATTGAAGGAAATGAAAACTATGTACCAAATAACCCTACTGTATATTTGACAATTGATAACAAAGTTATCTGGAATAATTTGGATGATACTGCACATACAGTAACTCCTGACCATAGACATTCTGATACATATAGTGGTGACTTTGGTTCTACAGGAGTATTAAAACCTGGAGATTCTTATGAATTCATATTTACCGAACCGCAGGAAGTTCATTATCACTGTCAACCTCATCCATGGATGACTGGTTCAATTGTTGTTGAGAAGAGTAGATTCTAAACAGAATATTTTGCAAAAATTATTTGACTTTCAATTTCTTTATGTTGTTCTATAATTGATGCTCTAAACTTTATTTCATGTTCTTGTTTTGGTTCAAATTTAATTAATGCTGTAAACTCTGCCTTATTTTCAGGCATCGTATCTCTATTGATAAATAATCTTGAAACATTCTGTGATATGTTTTTTCCATTATATGATTTGTAAACTATGTGTTCATTTGAATCTAAAATCTGTGTATTTATTACAACTCCGTCATATCTTCCTGGATATGAAACTAAAATTGTTCCTCTGATCTCAGAATCTGGTTTAATTTCCATTGAATTTAGTTTAAATTCTATATCTCTCATAAGAAAACCCATTTCAAATTAGAATAAATAATTTTGTTAAGCGGGCCCAAAGGGCTTCGATCCCTTGACCATTGGATTAGAAGTCCAACACTCTATCCATGCTGAGCTATGGGCCCAAAAACCTAGCAATTAATTACCATTTTAAGGGTTTACAGCCACTTCCTTTGATATTTCTCTCTTTCCATTTTAAAGAGGAATTGTTGTGCATATCCTGAATATGGACCAAAATGTTTGATAACTTTTTTATGAATTATATCGTACTGTTTTTCTGTAATCGTTTTAGTTTCAAATTGAAACTTCTCTGAATAATATTTTTGTAAGATTCTGATCATCCATCTGTCTAATGGGAATGACTCTAATTTATCTAAAGAAAATAACATTACACAATCTGCAACTTTATTTCCTACTCCTGGAACTAAACAAATATTTTTTCTTGCATCCTGATAATTACATTTCTTTAAGTATTCAAAATCAATTTCTTTTAAGAACACCATATTTGATGCCTCTTTGATAAATTTGGTACGATATCCTACACCGCACTCCCTTATCTCATCTATTGATGCATTGGCAAGATCTTCTGGTTTGGGAAATAAAAAAAACTCTTGATTTTGAAATCTTACTCTTGTTCCAAATTTTTTTGATATCCTTTCTAAGCAGATTTTAATTTTATGAATATTAGAATTTGATGATACAATAAATGAAATCAAACATTGAAAAGGATCCTGTTTAAGTATTCTTAACCCTGAATATTTTTCTACAGCTTTCTTAACAATTCTATCTTTTGAAATTGATTTGATAATGATGTCTAAATTATCGTTCTCTCTAAAAAAATCTGTTTTTAAATTTTGATAAGAGATAATGATTCCATTTTTATCTATGTGGAGAATATCTTGACCGTTAACTCCATCCCAGTATTCTCCATTTCTTTTCCAAAGAAATACTTGTCCGCTATTGACTGAATTCTCAACATCTATAAAATTCTCTTGCATTTTAGACAGTTATTTCATCATTAACTGCAGGCGCAAATGTTTCTAAACCAAATTTTTCATGAATTTCTTGAGCAAACATTTTGCATGACTCAGAATCTCCATGAACCGTCCATACTTTCGGATTTCCCTTGATTTTTTTGATCATAGAGAATAATTCTTTTCTATCTGCATGCCCTGAAAACTCAAACTGCTTTACTTCTGCCATAACATTAAGATCTTTTCCTCTAGTTGAAACTTTTCCTGTCTCTAGTAATTTCTTTCCTGGTGTACCTTCTCCCTGATAAGAAACCAAAGCTATTCCATTTTTACTATCAAAAGATAATTGCTGTAAATAAAACACTGCGTTACCTCCAACTAACATTCCAGCTGGTGATATTACAACACATGGTTCGTTCATTGCACGTTTTCTTTCACCATGATCAGTTATCGCAGTTGCACTTTTAATTGCGTCTGAGAATACTTTAGGGTCTCTAAGGTATTCTGGATGTCTAAACATTATTTCATTTACTTTTAATGCCATACCGTCCATTATGATTTTATGTTTGAAATTTGCACTTCTTAAAATACAAGCAATTTCTTGAGAACGTTCAACTGAAAATGATGGAATAAATAATATTCCTTTTCTATCCATTACTTCGTTTGCAAATTCTATCAGCTGAGACTCTGATTCTTTTCTGGGTTTTTGTTCTGTTTTGGCATAGGTACTTTCAGTAATCAATAAATCAATTTCGCCTATGTCCAAATCCATCTCCCGCAGCATTCTTGAACCATTAGTTTTAATATCTCCTGTATAGAAAAGTCGTTTTTTTTCTGATTCTACTAAAACGGTACTTCCACCAATCACATGTCCTGATTCTCTAAGCTCAAAGGTTACATTATCTTTTTTGATTTTTTGTCCAAACCCAATTTCTTTGGCATTTTTCATCATATTGTTTACTTCTGGTAAGTCAAATGAATGTGAGTTTTTTTCAATTTTTAGCATATCTTCAATCAACAATTTTGATAAATCAAAAGTTGGAGGTGTGGCATAGACATCTGTATTACCACTTACAAAAAGAGATGGAACATTTCCTGAGTGATCAAGATGTGCATGAGAAATTATGATTGCATCTACATCTTTGGGCTTCACATGAAGCGGGTATTGTGGAGGTGTTCCCCTCCTTCCAAACAATACTCCATAATCAAGCAAGAGGTTTGTTCCGTTACAATTAACTAAAAAACCCGATCTACCAACTTCATTTGCAGCTCCTAAAACTTTAACATTCAAGAATTATACTGAATTTCTATCGACCTTAAAACCTTCTTAGGGACAATCAGATCATTATAATTGCTATAGAATCTACAAAAGCTTTAATTAGTGTAAGCTAAGATTCGTTTCTCATGGGAAGAACCTTCGCAGAGTGGTTAGCCTTACAAGATCAAGCAGTCGTCGCTAAAACACGTGCTGGTGACGAAGCAAACAAACCACTGCTTAACCAACTTAACTGGCTTTGGGTTAACAATCTGATGAATCAGAAAGCTGATCTAAATCCTTCTTCTGCTGAATTACTTGACTGGGTTACCTCTGGTCAAATTGATGCAATGAGAAAATAAACGTGAAACCCACGTTATCTTTTGTTTTTTAAATTTTTTTAGTCTAGATTCTGCGCATATAATTTGATCCGATCATTTTCATAACTCTGTTATGAATTTCAATCATGGTTTAAATAGTCATCAAGCAGTGTTAACTTGTAATGCCAATAGCAATACTTCCAGACATTGATGAACAAAGATGTATCGGATGTGCACTATGTGTAGAAATCTGTACAACTCTTGGTCCTGATGTCCTTAGAGTAAAACCTGTTGAAGGCTGGAAGAGAGGTAAAGCATTTGTATTTTATCCAGAAAGATGTATTTCTGATGGTGCATGCATCGGTGTATGCCCAACAAAATCAATCTTTTGGATGAGACCAATGAATTACACTGCTGGACAACCAGTACCTCTTCACAAAAACGGTATCTTCATCAAAGGTTGGGCAGAAGACGCAGCACTATAAGCTGAATCTTTTAGCACATTCTTTTTTCTTATTTTTAATTAAACAAAGGATTTTTTCTTGATTTCTTTTGGTAATGTTTTTACAAAATGTTTCAAGAATCTATCACTCTTATCATAATGTATTTCTGAAAACCTATTGTTGCCAAAGAAATCTTTCCATGTTTTCTCAAATATCGGGAATTCTTTTGGTTCAAAGTCCACTCTAGAAGTTTCATGATGTGCAGCAGGAAAAATATCTGAAATCTCAATTGGAATTAATCCTAATTGTGGATTATATTGGCATACCTGAACTGAATCAAAATCTTTGAATTTTCTTTTTAACCTTAGATATTGATGAGACAGATATCCTGGTTTTGTATTGGATTCTTTGGTGATGACAATTCTTTTCTTCTTTGATTTGAATTTTCTTACCATGTTATGGAATGATTGAACTTCTGGACGAAATTGGTCTTCTTTACTGAATAGAAAAATGGCTCTTTCTTTAAATTTTGGTGTACTTACACTAAGAAATTCAGAATTATTTGTCATTACCTCAATCATTTCAAAAAGTTTAGGATGTGATCTTGCTTTTTTCATTACATATTCCCATAATCTTCCTTCATAGATAGCCTGTTTTACTTTGTCAACTTCAAGCTTTATTGCATGAAGATTATGGATTGCTACTTGATTGATTTTTTCAGTTGATTCAAGCTGGCGTAATTCATTAGGTGTGTACTTTGAACACACTTCACAGTTACATGGAAATACAGTGATGTCTGATAGATAACGTGTGCCGTCTTCTGTGATGTATCTTTGTTGTTTAGCATAAAGCATGTAAGATGCTGAATCAAATGTATCACATCCTAAAGCTATCGCAAATGGTATTGTTAGAGGATGCCCTGCTCCAAAAAGATGTAATGGAATAGACTGTGGCATATTTTTCTTTGCAGCAACAATCATCTGTGCTAATAATCTATATTCATATGACTCCATAAATTCAACCGGACTTCCCAAAGCTAACATTTTAAATCCAATATCTACTAAACTCTTTGTTGATTTTGCAACAAGATCAAAATGTTCTCCACCTTGAATTGGACCAATCCAAATCTGACCATTGTTTTCACTGTTGTCTAGTGTTTCTTTTGAAACCTTGAGAGTTTGTTTAACATATGATCTTGCTTTTTTCAATGGTAATCCAAAACCAGTTGGCTTATCAAGTGGAATTGCAAAATCAGTTAATATCCTCCTTTCAAATTTTGCCATTTCTGGAGGTAAAACTTTGACATCTCCATATTCTAGAACTTGATATCCTCCAGAATCTGTCATGATTGCATGATCAAAATTTATTATTTTGTGAATTCCTTTTTTCACAGCTTTATCTCCATAATTATTTTTTGTAATGTATGCATTTGTAATTACTAGATCAAAACCAATTTCTAGGATTTTTTTTGAGGGGATAGTCTGTGTAACAGGATGGATGACAGGAACATATGCTGGCGTCTCAATTTTCCCATGATTGGTCTGTATAGTTCCAATCCTTCCTGCTAAATCTGTTTTAAAAATTTCAAACAACTAACTATCCAAACTTAAGGGTGTTATTTAATTAATCAACAAAAAATTTTTTTAAATCATTATTTTTTGTTACTAGATCTAACCAATCTACTATTTCATTACCTTTATTATCGGAAATTATAGTCATGATTTTTTTTACTGTTCCTTGAATATCTTTTCCACTATTGTTTATCTGAAATGTTTTTTCATGAAATTTACTTATTGAATCATGTGCAATAATCCCTAATACTTCACTACCGATATTTTCTATAATTTTTTTATCTGAATATTTTCTTTCCTTATAGACTTCAATCAAATCATAGGGATTTCTTCTTAACACAATTATTGTTTTTACTCTATTTTTAGCTAAAACATAAGGCGCTAAATGTCCTACAATTATATTTTTTTCAGAAATTCTTTCTTCAAGAATTTTTTTCAATTTTTTTGTATCTACATCGTTTGTATTTTCATTTTTTTCCAATAATCCGGCATCTTTTGCTATGTTGTTAATGTCAATTATGGGCAATCTGAGCATTTTAGATATTTCTTTTGTGATTGTGTGTTTTCCAACTCCCGGGTTACCACTGATTACTATTGACACGGTATGAAATCAAAATAAACTACATTAAACGATTTCTGCAATACTAATAAGTAGAATTAGCTTTTTGATAATATTGCAAATTGGTTTACTGGGTAAGGCAAATGTTGGGAAATCCACATTTTTTTCAGCTGCCACTGAAACTCCTGTAGCCTCAGGTAATTTTCCTTTTACTACAATTGAGCCAAATGTTGGTGTTGCATATGTAAAAGCGGAATGTGCCTGTAAACATTTTAAAATTCAACATGAAAATGAATTATGTGTAAATGGAACTCGTTTTATTCCCATAAAACTTATTGACGTTGCAGGACTTGTTCCAGGCGCACATGAAGGAAAAGGATTGGGAAATCAATTTTTAGATGATGCAAGACAAGCTGAAGTTTTAATTCATGTAGTTGACATTGCTGGAACTACTGATATTCAAGGCCAACCTGTTCCAGTTGGAACACATGATCCCTTGGAAGACATTGAATTCGTTCAAGATGAATTTGATCAATGGTTTACAGATATTCTCAAGAGAGAATGGGATAAAATCACTCGTGAGATTGATCAGAAACGAGCAAAACTTACTGATGGTATTACAAAACGATTTACTGGATTAGGAATTAAAGATTATCAAGTACATGAGATCCTACAAAAATTAGGATTTGTTTCTAGAAATCCAAAAGAATGGAATGATCTTGACATTCAAACTTTTGTTAAAGAATTAAGAAGAAAAACGAAACCAATGATAATTGCTGCAAATAAAGCAGATCTATGTCAAGATTTTAATATCCTAAAAAAAATTCCTGATACTGTAATACCTTGCAGTGCTGAAACTGAATTACTTTTACGAAAAGCATCTAAATCTGGAATCATAAACTATTCTTCTGGTGATGATAATTTTACACTCATTGAAGGAAAAGAAATTCTGCCTCCACAACAAAATGCATTAAATTTGGTAAGATCAGTTTTCTCTAAAATTCCATCAACTGGCATTCAAAAAATTTTAAACACAGCAATTTTTGATTCACTCAAATTAATTGTTGTATATCCTGTAGAAGATGAAACTAAACTAACCAATAAAGATGGTGTCATTTTACCTGACACAAAATTACTTCCACAAGATTCTACTGCAAAAGATTTGGCGGGTTTAATTCATGCCGATATTGCCAAGGGATTTTTACATGCCATTGACTGTAAAACTAAACAAAGAATCAGTGGTGATCAGAAATTAAAACATGGTGACGTGATCAAGATTGTATCTACTTTAAGTAGGGGATGAAATGTTAGGTTTAGGAATTGAAAGTACTGCTCATACATTTTCTTGTGCTATAATTCAAAAAAAAGGAAAGAAAGGAAAGATACTTTCTGATATTAAAAAAATTTATCGTCCTGAAAATGGAGAAGGAATTCATCCAAGAGAAGCTTCACGTCATCATGTTGAACATAGTTCTAGTGTACTGTCTGAATGTCTTAGCAACGCAAATCTCGCAATTCAAGATATCGACATTATTTCTTATGCTGCAGGCCCTGGATTGGGTCCTTGTTTACGTGTTGGTGCAGTAGTTGCAAGATCATTAGCATCTTTTTATAAAATCCCAATTTACCCTGTTAATCATGCAATTGGTCATATTGAATTAGGAAAACTATTGACCGGTGCCATGAATCCTCTTGTACTTTTAGTATCTGGAGGGCATACAATGCTTTTAGCATTTCTTAATAAGCAGTGGAGAGTTTTTGGTGAGACTTTGGATATTACATTGGGTCAACTGCTAGATCAATTTGGAAGATCAATTGGATTTAGTTCCCCATGTGGTAAAGATATAGAAGAATTGGCATCAACATCTTCAAATTATATCCCATTACCCTACTCAGTAAAAGGAAATGATGTTTCGTTTTCAGGTTTATTATCTGCAACAAAATCTGCGGCAAAAAAAAATAAAATTGATGCTTGTTATTCACTTCAAGAAACTGCTTTTGCAATGATTAGTGAAGCTGTAGAACGTGCATTATCATTTACACGTAAAAAAGAATTGATGATAGTAGGTGGTGTTGCAGCTAACAAAAGATTATCTGAAATGCTTCAAGATGTATGCAAACGTCATGATTGTAAATTCTTTGTAGTTCCATTAAGGTATGCAGGGGACTGTGGTAGTCAAATATGTTGGACTGGACTTTTGGAGTCCCAGGTCAAAGCGGGTTCTTCATTAAAAAATACTTTTGTTACTCAGTCTTGGAGATTAGATTCAGTTAAAGTAAATTATTGATCTTTACTTTCTTCTATTGCTTTGTCAATACTCTTGAGCCAGTTTTTCGTATTGAAAACCCCAAACTTGTAAGTCTGTTCACCTTCATTTGTTTTTGCCATAAAACATACTTTTTTAATTAGTAATCCTTCCTTCCATGTTTTTATTACATCGTTTAATGGAATGTCTAATATTGTATCTCCCATATGTTTTGAAAAATCCATCATTCTTGATCTCGTTTTGTCAAATGCTAATCTTTTACTTGTTAATGTTAGAATTCCAGCCCCTATGTTATCTTCACTGCAGTCTTCTTGTTTTATTCTCTTTTCTCCTTCTTCCATGATTAACTTTTATTGAATTCTTTTGGTTATAATGTTAATGAAATTGATAAAAAAAGGAGCAGAGGCTGACATATATCAAACTAAATGGCAAAAGTCAAATGCAATTCTTAAAATTAGAAAAATAAAAAATTATCGTAATCCTTTTCTTGATACAAAAATTCGTAAACAAAGAACAATAAAAGAATCACAAATTCTATCCCAAGTAAAGTCTTTTGGAATTCCAGCCCCTCTTGTTTATTTTGTCAACTTGGAAGAATCGTCGATTACAATGCAAGAAATTCCTGGAAAACCTATTCATGATTTACCTGAATTAAAAATTATTGAATTATCAAAAGAAATTGGGAAACTAGTTGGTTTACTACATAAAAATGGAGTAATGCATGGTGATTTGACTACCTCTAATTTCATTTTATTTCATAACGTTGTCTATGTCATTGATTTTGGATTATCTCAAAATACCATAAAATCTGAAGATCAGGCGGTTGATTTGAGACTAATTAAAGAAATTCTTAACAGTGCTCACGCTAAAATTATGACTAATGCTTGGAAAAATTTTTTACTTGGCTACAAGTCTATAGTTGGAAATACAAATTATGTTAAAATTACAAAACTAGTTTCAGATATAGAAAGTCGTGGTAGATATGCAACAGTCGTTTGATCTATTCTTTGTATCCTCAAATACTGATAAATATAACGAGGCAAAAAAAATATTGAATTTTTTTGGAATAGATCTTGGCTTTCTTAAATATAATTTAGAAGAAATTCAGTCAAATTCTCTAAAAGATATTGCATTAAAAAAAGCAAAACAAGCATTTCTCAAATGTAAAAAACCTGTAATAATTGAAGATGATGGTTTATTCATTAATTCACTCGATGGATTTCCTGGTCCATATTCATCATATGTTTTTAAAACAATTGGTAATAAAGGAATTCTAAATCTTTTAAATTATAATCGAAAAGCAAATTTTGTTTCTATCATTACGTATTGTGATAAAAAAACTTTACAATCTTTTTATGGAAAACTTGATGGTACTATATCCAAATCTCAAAAAGGAAACGGTTGGGGATATGATCCAATCTTCATTCCAAAAAATATAAAAAAAACATTTGCAGAATTAGATGACAAAAATAAATTATCACATCGATACAAAGCATTAAAAAAATTTTCTAATTGGTATTTGCATAAGTAGGAATCCAACGATCAATAAACCGTTCGTTATTTTGTAATACCGAAATCCTTGAAACAAAACTTTCATCCATTATTGAAAATATCTTGCTTTCTTTTGCAATCTGTTCGCTAAAATATTTTACTTCTTCCATTTCTAACATATTGGAATGTTCTAATCTATTGGTCGAACGTCCGATGTGCATATAAGATTTTATTTCAATAAAATGTGGACTTGCTCTTCTAAACATCTCTGCAAATGTTGGTATCATTTCTTTTTTATCATTATAATTTCTAATCAAAGTTATTCTTAGAACCGTCCTTGTATTCAAATGTTTTAACATGTCAAGAGTCTTATTCCATCTTTCCCATGAATCATCATATTTTGGTTTGTTTATTTTTAAAAATGATTCATAGTCTGCAGCGTTAGTTGATAGATATAGCTGTGTTGGTAACGCATCTTCATCATGTAATTTTTGAATCATATCTGGTTCTTGTCCATTTGTTACAAGAAAAATTGACTTTGTTGTTTCAAGAGAGTTTAGATATTTGATTAATTCTGGAAGTTTTGGATACATTGTTGGTTCACCCGAAAGTGAAATTGCATAATGACTGGGCAACAATGACTCATCTAATCTCTGTTTATCATTTCGTGAATCCCCATAATATCCGTTGATCAATTTTTTTCTTTCAGCCATCAGCTTTGTTAAGATTTCTTTTGGTTCTGCAACTTGTCTGGAATCCATTTCTAATGAATCGTAAAATTCCATTGGTCTCCAACAATATACACAACGATTCTCACAATACATTCCAGCTGGTGAAAACTCCATACATCGATGAGTTGAAATCCCATAAAATTTGTGTTTGTAACAACTCCCCTCATGTTTAAATGATTTTTTTGTCCAATGACATAATTCAACTGTTGAATGATCTGCTACACCATACTTTGCTTTCTTTAATTGCTCAGATATTGCAGGTTTTATCTGAATTAAACGATCATCTTCCTCGATGGTTTCACCCGAACAACTCATGAGTTCAAATCTTATTCCCATTTACTTAAATTGATCGAGTTTTTTGTCCAACATGGAAATTTTTCTTAAAACTATTGAGATTTTTACTTAATTCTAGAGTGAGGTTTAATAACTGGATCCTCGACGTTATTTTAGCCATTGAAAAAAATAGATACTTTACCATTTCTGTTGTTATTTCTAACCACTTTAACTAGTATGCCCATCAATTATGCATTTGCTGTTAATGACTTGGACAATGATGGTGTTAAAGATCATATTGATGCATGTCCTAATTTGCAAGAAGATTTTGAGGGTGAAATTGATGGTTGTCCATCAAACTTTGTTCCATGGTATGATGAGGATTATGATGGAATAGAAGATCATATTGATGCATGTCCAAGTCTTAAAGAACATTACAATAAATTCCAAGATGATGATGGCTGCCCTGACATATCTCCTGAAGGTGGAGAAGGTGGTTTACCTGATTCAGACGGTGATGGCTTTGTTGATTCATCAGATTCATGTCCTACTCAACCTGAGACGTATAATGGTATTTTAGACAGAGACGGTTGTCCTGATTCATTTGGTTCCGGTGACCGTGATCGAGATGGTGTTTTAGACTACGTAGATGATTGCCCACTAAGTCCAGAGACTTATAACAGATTCCAAGATGATGACGGCTGTCCCGACTCTATTAATGATTTTACTTTTATAGATACTGATAATGATGGACTTCAAGATAAAATTGATTTGTGTCCAACAGAACCTGAAGTGTATAATGATTATCTTGATTTAGACGGTTGCCCTGATGCATCATTAGATTCTGAATTTAATGATAAAGATAACGATGGAATTGCAGATCCTTTTGATATTTGTCCTACTGATCCTGAAACTTTCAATAGCTTTGCTGATTATGACGGCTGCCCTGATTCAATTCCATCCTTTATCGGTACATTAGATGATGCTGATGGTGATAGAATTATGGATGTTGATGATGCTTGTTTACTAGAACCAGAAAGATATAACGGATTCCAAGATGATGACGGTTGCCCTGACATTCCTCCTTATTCAAGTGATAGTGATTCAGACCTTGATGGAATTCCTAATAGTGTTGATCAATGTCCACAAGTAGAAGAAAGCTACAATAAATTCCAAGATGATGACGGCTGCCCT
>Ga0224498_10000289_pt1 | contig 11808 bp, 14 predicted proteins | sample SF_Jul11_sed_USG_5_FD_167971 | JGI IMG/M metagenome (GOLD analysis project Ga0224498, IMG submission 167971) | Sediment microbial communities from San Francisco Bay, California, United States - SF_Jul11_sed_USGS_21 | ecosystem: Environmental > Aquatic > Marine > Sediment | place: USA...
TCGGCCGGGTCGGGTGTTGCAGAGACGGTTGGCGGCGGCGCAATCCCGGGCCGCGTGATCTTGTTGTCGTCATCGAAGTTCAGCTCTGCTTCGAGTTGCCGCCTCATGGCGCGGGTCATGCGCCTGGCCTGACCAATCCAGCTGCCGAGCTGATTTGCGATCTGCGGTAAACGCCTGGGCCCAAGCACAATGAGCCCAATCAGTAGCAGGATAATAAGTTCGGAAGAGCCGACTCCGGACATGGTTGGCAGTCGACTTATGCGTCTTTGTGGTTCTCTTCGACCGGCGTGTTGTCAAAGTTGGCGTCTTCGCCTTTATTATCACTGAGCTGGTCTTTTACCTCCTCAGCATCGGTCATTGCTGAACGAAACCCTTTGACGGCATTGCCGAGATCGGAACCGAGCGAGCGAAAGCGTTTGGTGCCAAATATGGCGAGCACAATGACCAGCACGATCAGTAATTGTGGCCAGCTTATGCCTGATAACATCTCAAAACTCCTGGGGCGCCGCCCCGCAAACTCTCTTCAAGGCCATGATAACGCCAAAGGCCGGACAATACCGTGCCGGCGTCACACAGCGATACCCGTTCAGGTTTCGAGCCAGAATGTCACGGGACCGTCATTTGTGAGCCTTATCTGCATATTGGCACCGAATTGCCCGGTTTCAACCACCTCAAGCCGCTCGCGGCAGGCGCTAACCAGACGCTCGAAATAGGCCTCGCCCATCTCCGGAGCTGCCGCCTTCGTGAAGCTGGCGCGAGTGCCCTTTTTGGTGTCTGCGGCCAGGGTGAATTGTGGCACCAGCAGTAATCCAAAGCGCTCGTCCACCACACTGCGGTTCATGCGGTCCTCGCCGTCTGGAAACACACGGTAGGAAAGGATCCGCTCTGCGAGCCTGGCGATGTCTTGTTCTTTGTCATCGCGGTGCACCGCAACCAGCACCAGCAGCCCGCGGCCTATTTCGCCGACCGTGGTATTGCCCACGCAGACGGCGGCCTCGGTGACGCGTTGCAGCAAAGCAATCATTATTTCGTTGTTTTCCAGACTATCGACACAAACGAGGCCTTTATTAATGCATCAACGAGATACGAATATCCATAGCGAAGAGGCGCAGATGCGAAGATTTGAGGCGCTACGGATAGCCTGTCGGGGCAGCAGCCCCGGCCAAACCATGGACGGTACGGGCCCTGGTCGCGAGATCAGGGCCCGCTTCGCAAGAAACCCCCACCCTTACCCAACTTGCGACGAGAAAAGATATGATATTCCCACAAACAGACAATAACTATGATAGTGGGATAATGATCCACGGCTCGCCGCAATAATTTATCGAAAGTGGGATCTGTTCGCCTGAATATGCTGCGTTGGCTTCAGGCCTCCCAGCCAATACACTTAGGCGCTTGTACGCCGGACAGGGAAGATAATGAAAAGAAGACAGTTTGTCGGTGGGTTGGCCGCTGCGGTCGGTGCTGCCTCATGTGCAGGCGAGAAGACCGATTGCGCAAGCGGTACCGGACAGTCAGCTGAGACGTTCGAATGGTCTTGCGTGACATCGTGGCCGCCGAAGTACCCGGGTCTTGGCATGGCGGTTGAGAACCTCGCAGAGCGCATCGAGTCGGCATCCAACGGGCGGCTCAAGATCAAGGTTTATGGTGGCGGCGAGCTCGTGCCGGCTTTCGAGGCATTTGATGCGGTGAGTCGCGGCACCGTCGAGATGGGGCACGATGCGTCGTACTACCACAAGGGCAAAGTTGATGCCGCACAGTTTTTTACGGCCGTGCCTTTCGGTCTGAATTATCTGGAACTAAACGGTTGGTTTTATTATGGCGGCGGTCTCGAGCTATGGCGCGAATTGTACGAACCGTTCAACATCATTCCCTTTCCGTGTGGCAACACTGGCGTGCAGATGGGTGGCTGGTTTAATCGAGAAATCAATTCCGTTGACGACCTCAAAGGCCTCAAAATGCGTATCCCGGGTCTCGGCGGCGAAGTCATCCGACGCGCCGGCGCGACACCGGTGACAATGCCCGGGTCCGAAATCTTTACGTCATTGCAAACCGGCGCCATCGATGCGACTGAGTGGGTCGGCCCGTATAACGACGTATCGTTTGGTCTGCATAAGGCCGCGAAGTACTACTATTACCCGGGATGGCAGGAGCCGGGTGCCGGTCTTGAATGCATGATCAACACCGCCGCGTGGGCATCTCTGCCGGCAGATTTGCAGGCGATCGTCGAGATCTCCTGTCAGGCGATTACTACTGACATGATGGCGGAGTACACGCACGGCAATGCGTTTGCGCTACAGCAATTAGTTGATGATCCAGACGTTGAAGTTCGGCCATTTCCCGACGACGTCTTGCGGTTGCTGAAGTCAATCACACACGACATTGTGCGGGAAACGGCTGCAACCGATCCAATGTGGGACAAGATTCAGAAGTCGTACTACGCGTATATGGAAAAGTCGACGCGGAATCAGCGCGTCACCGAGTTTGCGTACCTCAGGACACGCGATTTATAGTCAGGTCGTACCGCTGTAAGCCCGTTAGGCTTGATCGCCGCCCGTAACACAACAACAGAGCGTCATGCTGAAATTCATTCTCGCCGCCGCCGCCTGTTACGCCCTGCTCGTCGTCATCGTGTATTTGATGCAGGGGCGCATGCTCTATCTTTCAGGAGTACCCGGGCGAACGTTGACCATGACGCCGGCCGACGCTGGCATGGACTATCAGGATGTCTCGATCGAAACTACCGACGGAGTGACACTGCATGGCTGGTACATCGCCGGCCGATCCTCGCAAGTACTGTTGTTCTTTCACGGCAATGCCGGAAATATCTCACATCGTCTCGACTCGATCGGGCAGTTCCGGGAGCTGGGCTTATCAGTATTGATTATCGACTACCGGGGCTACGGTCAGAGTGAAGGCCGAACTACGGAGAACGGGATCTATCGCGATGCTGATGCGGCGTGGCGGTATCTCATCGAGAGTCGCGGTGTAGTCGCCAGCGATATCATAATTTTCGGCCGCTCACTCGGCGCCTCTGTTGCGTCACGACTAGCGGCCCGGCATCGACCCTTGGCACTTATCGTGGAATCTTCCTTCTCGTCAGTTCCGGACATTGCCCAGGAGCTCTATCCATGGCTCCCGGCGCGCTGGTTGAGCCGCCTCAGGCATGCGACACGCGATCATGTGCGGGACGTTCGCTGCCCCGTACTGGTGGTTCACAGTCGAGACGATGAAATCATCCCGTTCCACCACGGCGAAGCAGTCTTTGCAGCTGCGAATGAACCCCGGACGCTACTGACGATTCGCGGCACTCACAATGATGCATTCCTCGTAGACGAGCGCACCTATGTTGAAGGGCTGCGGACGTTTCTGACAGGACTCTCCGCGCCCGCCTTACCACGGTGATTGCGAAAACATGCGTTACTGGATTGCAAGCAAGAGGCGCACGGTATGTGCTGAATCATTGCCGTCCGCCGCGTTATAACGAATGATCAGATCAGCATTGCCGTTGCCGTCGATGTCTTCAGCGGCAACCAGAGCGCCGTTACGCGGCAATATGACGTCCATATCGACTTCGTCCTTGCTGAATAGATGTTCCGTCGCGACACCATGATAGAAACTCAAGCGGTTGCGGCCGGTTTGCATCACGAGATCTTTCCGCCCGTCGCCGTCAAAGTCTGCGACTTCGATCGCCGGAATATCCACCTGGCCGCTCGTGACGCTGAAGCGGACATTGGTCTTGGCGACATAGTCGGCGCTGTCTGAGTAGTTATCGTCGGCCGTCATCTTAAAAAAGTGCAGCTGTAATGACACATTACCGGACAGCAGCGCCCTGATGACCCGACCGAAGGTCAGGCGTACTTTCCTCACGACCAGATCCTTCTTGCCGTCGCCGTCGATATCTGTACCGATAAGGCCGAATTGCAGACCCTCAGAGGCAAGTTGCGCATCCTCTGTCTCCCGGTATACGAGCCGATCACCGTCCATCCGCCCCAGATGCAGGCCAAATTCATTGCGCTTGTCGAACACGCCCTCGCTAAATGTGGACTCGGTCAGGATGTCAGGCAGCTGGTCGTCATTCAGGTCTTCGATCGACCAGATGCGCTTTTCAGTGAGTTCCCTCTGATCGACTGCACCACGGTTGTTTTGCAGTGTGCGCATCTCGGCTTCGGAAAGCAGATCCAAACCCAGCGGCACGACTTGCGGCCGACCCTCGAATCGCGCGCCGGGCAGTTGCGCATAGACGCGTAACGAATCACCTCGCCAGACAGCGAGGTCAGTCAAAGCGTCGAAGTTCATGTTGCCGCTGACGAGCGGCCGGCTCTCGAAGCTGACGATGCCGCTCGACACGGTCATGCTACTGCTTTCCCGCAGCAGAATTTCGTCTCCAAGGCTGCCGTCCGTCCGCTGCAGGCGTACCCGATAGCCTGCGGTATCCGGCACGACCAGATCGTCCCGGTCGTCCTGGTTGATGTCGCGAAAGAAATCGATTGGCACAATCGCACCAGCACGGTCCTGGCCATAGATCGTCCGAATGTCGACAACCGCGACGAGTCCGTTGAGGGTAAAGTCGTAGCGCAGGATTCGTCCTGGCTCGATAAAGAACAAGGCGTCCCGATTACCGAGTCGACCGACGTCGTACGCAATCAGGTTGGCACCGGGGGCCAGCGAAAGGATGGGCTGCGGGCTGTCTTCGTTGGCACCGTCAACCCGATAGACAGCGAGTCGCTGCTGGTGATCGTCATCGCGCCCGGCCAGCACGACATGGCGGGCATTGTCGTCGCTCAAGCTTGCGGCGAGGACCGGTTGCTCCACGTGGAATCCGGCAGCGATAATAATCTCGGAGAACCCCGGCTCTGCGGCGGTGGCCGCGGCCGCGAGCACAATCGCGAGGCTAAATAAGATGCTGCGCACTTTGTTGTATCCCACTCACTTTTAAAGGGCTACCAAACGCTGCCAAGCGCAACCCTGATTGCCTCGCCGTTGATGCCGCTGGATTCCTCGGCTGCGAGGAATGCAATCACCTCGGCCACTTCCCGGGTCGTGGCAACGCGGCCCGGCGGATACAGCTCCGCTCGTTCCTGCCAGACCTGCTCGGTCGTGATTCGACGATCCTTTGCCTCTTGGCGGGCCGAACGTTCGGCCATCTCAGTCCGTACCCAGCCGGGCAAAACGGCGTTGGATGTAATGCCAAAAGCTCCGCCGTCCTGGGCGACCGAGCGCATTAGCCCCAGCAAACCGTGTTTGGAGCTGTTATATGCGCTTCCAGCGTATTCGGCGACCAGGCCAGCAGTAGAGCTCGTGTAGACAACGCGCCCGTAACGGCGTTCCACCATTCCTCGCAATGCCAGCCTCGAGAGATGGAACGGCCCATCGAGATTGACTCGCATCGTCTCGCTCCAAATATCCGGCTCCTGTTCCCAGACGACACGCTCATGGGCTGAACCGATACCGTGGTTGCAAACAAGAATCTCGATTGGACCCAGACGTTGCTCGGTGTCAGCGACGGCGTGCGCACAGCCCTCCTGGGTTCCCAGATCTGCTACCGAATACTCCAGCCCTGTTGCCGCCAATTCTTGCTGGCCTCGAGCGATGCACATAACCCGCGCACCACGTGCCGCCAATATTTCTGCGGCCGCCCGCCCTATTCCTCGTCCGCCGCCTGTGACGAAAGCGACGCGCCCTTCGACTCCTGCCATGCTGCAGATCCCCTTAACGTGTTCCGAAACAGTATAACGTCTGCTTTTTGACGCAAAGCGGACATTGAGGTCGTAAAGTGTTGGATGGGAGCAAATGATCCTGAGCGGACGCCTCATCTTTCGGTACGATTCCAATCGTGCGAATGGCCGTTAGCGGACACGCCAAGCTGGGTGTAGATTGACACCAAGAGGTCTGCTATCAGCCCGTTACCGCTACGGCCGATCGCATCAAACTCTATGCAAATGAAGCCAAGTATCCAGCATGCCCCTATCTGAGAAAAAAGCGGCGGCAAACCATTTCCGGCGGCAAATCCGGCGAAGTAACGAACTGCATGTCGAATACATGGATGATGCGCATCTTCGGAAAAGCTACGAGCGCTTTACGAATTGGCAGCTTGATTACCTGCTTCCATTGTTCGGCGACTTGTATGCCCAGACCGGCTATGCGGAGGCGATTGATTTCACTATGAGCGACCTCGCCGGCATTGGCATCAGCAATCGCGACCACGATCTGGAGCGTGCCGCTCCGGCCATTACTACGTTACTGCCGCTTGGCGCGCTTGTGACCATTGCCAGCGCGGCGGAGATGAACGCCCGGGTACTGGAGATTAATATTGCGATCTGCCATGTCTGTTGGTCGGGAACGAGCTCCCGGCCCAGATAACAGAATATGAATATTGCGTCGCCTGCCGCAAGGCCAGCTCCTTGGGGAAATGTGTGCAGCTCGTCCATCTAATCACCGGGCTGGGCAAGACGCTCAGGTCACTCGTCGAAATTCCAATGATTGGGATAACCCTTCGCGCCATGAGAGCGCCCGCTCATGCGGCCGGGTTCGGCGCACTTCAGGAGTTCCTGGAAAAAGGCTTTCGCACGTTCAGGCAGATTCCGGACATTGATCACTTTCTTGCTGAGATTGAAAATCGCATGATCGAGATTTTTGAGAGAATCTACACGGCGCCACTGGATCGACTCCACTGACACCTGACACGGTGGAGATAGCAAGAAGTTGGCGCCAAACCGCCGCGAATTGGCGCATTGCTGAGCGTCCGCTTTACACCAGATAGCTGTCATTGAGCTGATAGGATGGTGACAGGCTGGAAATGACCCAAAGCGGTCACACAGACGATCGAGTGCCGAGTGAGGAAACCATAAGATAAAGGCACAAAAATGAAGGCTGTTTCTACAATAATTTTGGCAATACTAATTTTGTTGGCGGTGTCATCCGGCATCACGAAGATACTGTTAATGCAGCAAGACGTTAACTTCTTCGGCAAGTACGGTTTCTCCAACCCAATTCTCATCATTTACGGATTAGTACAACTGATCGGTGGCCTACTCTTGGTGTTTACAAGAACCAGATTTGTTGGCGCTGCGATTGTGGCAATTACGTTCTTGATTTCCCTGGTCGTTCTGCTAATGGAGGGGAACATACCGGTCAGCATCGCCACCGTGGTCGCCACACTGTTGTTGGGTGTAATTATGAAGCAAAGCTGGCCGCCCGCTGCGCGATAGTCCAAAGGCTGCTTGTGGAAGAAGAGCATCTGTATCGTGTGTTTGGCGAGCAGTACGCGGAGTACAGCCGGACTATTTCGCGCTACTTCGGCAGGTCCCATCCACAAAGCTAGACCACTGAACACCGGATGATGCGATGTCTGGTCTTGACCGATAACTGTGCGTCAACCTTGTGAATGAGATGCATTCCGTGACAACCACGAGATATGCGTCCTGCGCACCGTATAATATGGTCGTATTAGCACCTGGTTGAAACGGGGAAATCTCACAAGATGATGATCGAAGAGCATCTAACGGCTCGACCAGACTGGGTAAAGGAATCTGCCTTTGGGCAATGGTTTCTTGGTACGGATACATGGACGAACCAGGTGCTAAAGATCGCGCTGGACGATCTTGAGTCGCTCATGATGCCGAAAGCTGATCGTTATCCAACAATACTTGATGTTGGCTTTGGTCATGGTCAGTCTCTGCTGATGCTGGATCAGCGCTTCCGCCCCGAGAGAATAATTGGTCTGGACGTAGACCCCAGAACAGCGGAATGGTCTGCGGAAAAAGCCGAAGCCTGTGTTAGCGACGTGCAACTTATTGTCAGTAATGCAGCGTCTATCGATCTGCCTGATGCTTCTGTTGACATGGTATTTTGCCACCAGACGTTTCATCATATTGTTGATCAACCGGGCGCCGCAAATGAATTTTATCGAGTACTCAGGCCAGGCGGAGTCTTGCTGTTTGCAGAATCCTGCAAAAAATATATTCATTCCCTGCCTATAAGAATACTCTTCAGGCATCCAATGGATGTTCAAAAAACTGATGTTGAGTACATACAATTGCTGGAAGCGAGCGGTTTTGTCACACGCCCGGAAAGCACTTCCCGGCCATACTTGTGGTGGAGTCGTATGGACCTCGGAATACTGGAAAAACTGGGTAAAAAAGTTGCCAAAGATAAGGAGGAGACGCTGGTTAATGTTGTTGCATATCGTCCTAAGTGAATATTTATTGGTTCCTTACCACGGTTCGAGAAGCGAACGGAGCTTAACCGCCGTAAATCCTGTTCGGCAACCACGTTACCAGGTCGGGGAAAATTGCCAGCAGCAGTAGCGCAAAAATCTGAATCGCGACGAACGGAATAGCACCACGGTAAATTTGCTGCGTCGTAACACCGGGGGGTGCAACACCGCGAAGGTAAAAAAGGGCGAAGCCAAACGGCGGCGTCAGGAAAGAAGTTTGCAGGTTGATCGCGATCATGATGCCGAGCCACACGGGATCGAGGCCCATCGCAAGCAAGACGGGTCCGACTATAGGCACGACGACAAATGTGATTTCAATAAAGTCGAGCACGAAGCCCAACAAGAACATCACAAGCATCACAACGATAACGGCGCCGATAACGCCACCGGGTAACGCCTCAAGTATCGCGCGGACACCATCGTCGCCACCGTAGCCACGGAAGACGAGAGAGAAGACAGACGCGCCAATCAGAATCAGGAACACCATGCTGCTGATCTTGAGTGTGCTTCGCATGACTTCTTGCAATCTCTCGAGGTTCAGCTGCCTGCGAAACACGGCAAGCAGCAGTGCGCCCATCGCGCCGACGCCAGCAGCTTCGGTCGGCGTCGCAAGCCCGGCTAAAATCGAGCCAAGTACAGCGAATATCAGGAGTATCGGAGGAAGGACCGCCTGAAGAACTTGCCAGTGCGAAACCTTGTCATCCGAGGTCCTCACGTGTGCGGGCATTTCGGTCGGCCGGAAAAAGGCTACGCCAATTATGTAGAGAATGTAGAGCAAGACGAGTAACAAGCCAGGTATGAGCGCGCCGGCGAACAGGTCGCCGACGGACACTGTTTTTGGCGAAAAGATACCCATCTTGAGCTGTGCCTGCTGATAGGCGGAGGTCATGACATCGCCGAGCATGACGAGAATGATCGATGGCGGAATGATTTGACCAAGCGTGCCGGAGGCGCAGATTGTGCCAGCTGAAATCTCCGGCGAGTAACCGCGCCGCAACATCGTTGGCAACGACAACAGCCCCATAGTAACGACAGTCGCGCCCACGATACCCGTACTCGCTGCGAGCAGCATGCCGACGACGGTAACCGATATGCCGAGTCCGCCGCGCAGCGAACCGAACAACGCACTTAGCGTCTCCAGCAACTCCTCGGCTATTCGCGCGCGCTCAAGCATGACACCCATGAAAACGAACAATGGCACGGCAACAAGTGTCTCATTGGTCATGATTCCGAACACGCGGTTCGGCAGGCTCGAGAGCAGCGCCTCGGTGAAGTTGCCGGTCAGGACGCCGACACCGGCAAATATTAGCGCGGTGCCACCGAGCGTAAATGCAACAGGAAATCCAGCAAGTAATACGACTATTACCGACAGGAACAGCAGCAGCGCTACCCACTCCATCGCTATTCTTGCCGTATCGCCGCGATAGATCGCAGCAGCAGAGAAATGCCTTGTGACGCAACGACAATCGGCATAACGATCACGATCGATTTCAGGACCGGTATCAGTGGATAGGGTAAACCACCAGGTTCACGCGATGACTCGTGAATCGACCACGAAACAGCCGCAAAGTCATACGCCTTAAAAGCAAGAAAGAAGCAAAGTGGCAGCAGAAACACAAGGACGCCGAGCAGATCAATCATTGCGCGCCGCCGCGCACTCATAGTGCGGTAGAAGATATCGACGCGCACGTGTTCTTCGTGCAATAACGTATAGGCCGCCCCCACCATGAACACAACCGCATGCATCCAGACGACTGACTCCTGCAGCCAGATCAGTCCAGCGTCAAACACATAGCGCATCACGACGATAACGGATGTGACGATGACCATCATCAACGTGAGCCAGGCGGTTATCTCGCCGCTTACGCTACTGATACGGTCAAACAGGTTCTGCGGCGCGTCCGGGCCCGACGGTTCGCTCATACGTTCGGCCTCAGCGACGCCAGAACGTGGGCGTAATGAGGACGAGTAGCGTAAAGATCTCGAGGCGGCCGAGCAGCATGCCAGCGATAGCGATCCATTTCGCGGTATCAGACAAGGACATGAAGCCGGAAGCGACGTCGCCAAGCCCGGGGCCGAGGTTGTTTAGCGTTGCAGCAACAGCAGAGAAAGCCGTTACCTGGTCAAGCCCGGTCGCCATCATCGCGACAAGCATGACGCTGAATACGACCATGTATACCGAAAAGAACCCCCACACAGCATCTACGACGCGGTATTGAACAGCTTTGTTGCCGAGTTTGATGGGGATCGCGGCGCTCGGATGGATAAGCCGGACGATTTCACGAACCCCCTGCTTGTAGATCAGAAGACAGCGGATAACCTTGATACCGCCAGCTGTCGAGCCGGCACAGCCGCCGATGAAGCTCGCGAAGATCAGCAGAACCGGTAGCGCCGCTGGCCACAACGCGTAGTTGGCTGTCGTAAAACCCGTAGTGGTGGCAATCGACACGGCCTGGAAAAGCCCATTGATAATCGTATCTCCTGCCGTGCTGTAGCTTCCATGTTGAAACAAGCTGGCAATCACCAGCACGGAAAGAACGAGCAGAATCAGTGTATAAGTGCGAAACTCCGGGTCGAGCGAGTAGTGTTTGATGGACACGTAGCGCCACGCGAAAAAATGCAGCGAGAAGTTAATTCCGGCCGCAAACATAAAGACAACAGCAACAAGGTCGATAGCGGTGCTATCAAAGTAGCCGATACTCATGTCGTGTGTGGAGAACCCGCCGATTGCCACCGTGGAAAATGCGTGGCACAACGCGTCGAACCAACCCATGCCGGCAGCCAGATAGCCGGCCGCGCAGCTTATTGTGAAGGCAAGGTACACGTACCAGAGTGCTTTTGCCGTCTCAGTGATGCGCGGTGTCAGCTTCGTGTCTTTGACCGGACCGGGCGTTTCAGCCCGATACAGCTGCATGCCACCCACGCCCAGCATCGGTAATACGGCGACAGCTAATACGATGATGCCCATGCCGCCAAGCCACTGAAGTTGCTGGCGGTAATACAGGATCGATTTTGGCAGGTCATCAAGACCGGTAAGGACGGTCGCTCCGGTTGTTGTCAGTCCGGACATCGACTCGAAAATGGCGTCGGTTACCGACATCGTTATCGAATCGGCGAACAACAGCGGCGCCGCTCCGAATGTGCCCAAAACGGTCCAGAATGCGGCGACTACCAGAAACCCATCACGCAATCGCAGATCTTTACGCGAGCGGTGCACAGGTAACCAGCAAATCAGGCCGGCTGCGAGCGTAAGACCGAAACCTTCAACGAACGGCAGCCACGACTGCTCTTCGAAGATCATTGCGATTATGATCGGCGGCAACATCGTCAGGCTGAACATCATGAGCAGCAGCCCGAGGATTCGTTGTACTACTGCCCAGTTCATCGTGTTAGCAACGGCTTAGACGAAAGATACGCCGACCTGGAACAGTTTCTCCAGTTTCTCGATTTTGCGCCGGTCTGTCAGGAACAGGATGACGTGATCATCGGTATCGATAACGGTGTCATGATGAGCGATGATGACCTGGCCGTCGCGGACCAGCGCGACAATTGCAGCACCCTTCGGCAAGCCGATGTCTTCGATCTTGCGA
>Ga0224498_10000291_pt1 | contig 11791 bp, 7 predicted proteins | sample SF_Jul11_sed_USG_5_FD_167971 | JGI IMG/M metagenome (GOLD analysis project Ga0224498, IMG submission 167971) | Sediment microbial communities from San Francisco Bay, California, United States - SF_Jul11_sed_USGS_21 | ecosystem: Environmental > Aquatic > Marine > Sediment | place: USA: California...
CATCATGCGGGACCAGTGCATCTCGCGCTGGTAGAAGACTTCCACCCAGAGCGTCGACCCCGGAGCGCCGTGCGGCGTCCGGACCGTGCCGAGAGCGATGTTCTGCTTGCAGACGGGCGACCAGGCTGCGGAGGTTACGAAGCCGATGTTCTTCTTGCCTTTTTGGTCGGCGAAGATGTAGGCGTGGTGCGCCGGCTTGTTGCCCTCGATATCGAGCTTCACGAACCGCCAGGTCGAGCCGCTGCGTTTCTCCTCGGCCAGCGCACGCCGGCCGTTGAAATTCGGCTTCTTGAAATCCACGAGCCAGTCGAGCCCGAGTTCGAGCGGCGAGCGGGTCCGGCCCGTGCGCATGGTCGCGTGGGCCGGCAGGAAATCGATGTACGCCGCGATGTAGCCGGCCTCGATACGGGCGTGCTCCAGGGCGTCGGTGCCGATCGCACGGATGCCCGTGATCTCGCCGGCGGCGAACAGGTAGTCCCAGAGCGACTCGGCGTTCTCCGGGGCCGTCCACAGCTCGTAACCGAGGTCGCCGGTGAAGCCGGTCCGCGACACGGTCAATTCGAAACCGTCGAACTCGACGTGCATGAGTCCGAACGGCTTCAGGTCGCCGAGGCCCTCGATGCCCATTCGGCTCAGGATCGCAAACGAGGTCGGCCCCTGCACGGCAAGTGCCGCCACGTCCGCGGTCTCGTCCGTGATGCTCACGTCGAGGCCGATCGCCGAATCCATCAGCCACGCAGCGTGGCGCTCCTGCGAACACAACCGGTACTCGCCTTCCCTGAGATGGAAGATTGTGCCGTCGTCGATCACCTGCCCCTGGTCATTGCACCAGACGGCGTAGGCCACTCGACCCGGCCTGATCTTGCGCATGTCGCGGGTGACGAGTCGATCGACGTACACCAGCGCATCCGGTCCCGTGATGCGGTACTTGGTCATCGGCGTCAGGTCGAAGACACCGGTGGAGTTGCGGATCGCAAAGTACTCGGTGTCCGCGCAGTAAAGCGCGTCGGGCACCGTGTAGCCTTTCCACGTGTGCCAGTTATTGAGCGTATCGAGCGCCGCGAGCCGCGAATAAAACGGCGTCCGCAACCGGCCCTGCGGTACTTCCTGCACGCTCATGCTGCCCGCTCCCTGAGAATGAACTTCGCCGCGTTGCGTCCGGCGGCACCGCTGACGCCGCCGCCGGGGTGCGCACCTGCGCCGCAGAGGTACAGCCCGTCGAGCGGCATCCTGTACTGCGCCGCGCTGCAAACCGGGCGAACGAACATGAACTGGTCCAGCGCCAGTTCGCCGTGGTGCCAGTGGCCGCCGGTGATATGGAACTCGCGCTCGATATCCGCAGGCGTCAGCAGCTCGCTCGCGGTGATGCGCGACTCGAGGTCCGGCGCATACCGGCCGATCGTCTCGATGCAGGTTTTCGTAAATGCCTGTTTGGCGGCGTCCGTCCACCCACCCTTCAGCGCGTACGGGGCGTATTGCACGACACAGGACATCACGTGCTTCCCGGTGGGTGCGAGCGCCGTGTCGCGGAAACTCGGCACCGTCATCTCGATGACGGGCTCCGGCGACGACTCGCCGTATTTCGCCGGGTTGAACGCTCGTTCGACGTAATGTTCGTCCGCTGCGATGACCAGGCGATCGCCGAACTCCACTTTCGCAAGCCCTCCGATCCTGGGCAGGCCGTCCAGCGCCAGGTGCAGTTTCGCCGCGTTGCCGCGCATGCGGATGTTGTTGACCCTTCGCGTGAACCCGGTCTCCACGTAGCGGCTGCCAACCAGCTCCATGATCGTGCGCTTCGGGTCCGCATTCGAGACGACGATCAGGCTGTCGAAACGCTCACCGCCGGCTGTCTCGACGCCGGCAACCCGGCCGTTCTCGACCACTACCCGTTGCACCGGCATGTTCGTGCGGATCGTCACGCCGGCCGTGCGCGCCGCCTGCGCCAGTTCTTCTGCCAGCGCACCCATGCCACCTTGCGGAACGGCCAGCCGGCCATGGCCTGCCGCGAGACGATACAGGTAGGTCATGATCGTGTTGGGCGAACGCGGCCCGAGATGGGTTCCGAGCACGGCATCGAAACTCACCGCGCCGCGGAGCAGCGGGCTTTCGAATCGCTCGGTGACCTCGTCGTGAATGTTGATGCCGATCAGCCGCAGGAACGTGCGCATCTCGTCCCTGCCCAGCCGGCGCAGGTCGAACCCGAGGCGCGCCAGCGTCGCCAGGTCCCTGAACTCGCCGGTGCCGAGTCGCGGCGGCGTCGTGTTGAGGTAGGTGTTCAGCAGGTCGGCGAAGCGCGTCATCTGCCGGTGGAACTGCCGGTACGACGTCACGTCGCCGTCGCCGACGCCCTTGACGTCACCACCTGAGTAACGGACGTGCTTGCCGTCTTGCGACAGCACGATGGTCTGCATCGTATCGCTCGCGAGTTTCGGCGACAGGCCGAGCTCCTTGCGCACCCTGGGCTGCAGCTGGTACAGCAGGTGCGCACACGCCGACACCGAATAGCCTTCTTCGAACTCGCGGGTGACCGCCGCGCCGCCGACCTGCTCATTCGCCTCGAGCACCAGCACCTTCTTGCCCGCTTTCGCGAGCAGTGCCGAACAGACAAGGCCGTTGTGGCCGGCTCCGATAACAATGGCGTCGTAGCGGTCAGTCATCGCCGAAGTTCTCCGGCACGGTGTTGGGCCGTTTCAGGTCGGACAGTATTTCGCGCGCCGCGTTTGCACCCGGCGCGGCCATCACGCCGCCGCCGGGATGCGTGCTCGAGCCGCACATGTACAGGCCGGCAACCGGCGCCCGGTACTGCGCGTAGCCGGGAACGGGCCGGTTGAACAGCAGCTGGTCCATCGTCAGTTCGCCGTGAAAGATGTTGCCCTCGGTGATGCCGATCTGCTCCTCGATGTCGGCGGGCGTGCGGACCTCGTAGTGGACGATCAGGTCCTTGAAGTCCGGGCTGTAACTCGCGATCTGGTCGATAACCGTTCGCGCGAAGGCCTCGCGTTCGGGATCGGTCCAGTCGCGCCCCTCGAGCTTGTGCGGGCAGTACTGGATGAAACAGCTCATGAAATGCTTGCCGGGCGGCGCCATCGTCGGGTCCACGGTCGTCGGCATCACCATGTCGATGTACGGGTCCTTCGACCAGGTTCCCGCTTTCCAGTCGTCGTAGGCGCGCTCCATGCGCTCCATCGAATCGATGAAATGCATGTCGCTGATGTTCAGGCTGCTGCCCTTGGGCAACGCCGGGAAAGTCGGCAGCCCGTCGAGCGCGATGTTCAGCTTCCCGGATGAGCCGCGGATCTTGAAATTCTCGACCCGAGTGTAGAACTCTTCGTCCACGTCGTTCCTGTCCATGCAGTTCAGGAACGTGCGCTTGACGTCCATCGCCGACACGACGATGTTCGCCGAAATCTCGTCGCCGTTTTCCAGCCCGACGCCGCGGGCCTTGCCGTTCCTGACGATGATCTTGTCGACGCCCGCTTCGGTGCGGAGTTCGCCACCGTAGGACTGGAAAGCGCCGGCAATCGCGCCGGAGACCGCGCCCATGCCGCCGCGCGCGAAGCCCCAGCTGCCGACGTTGCCGTCCACGTCACCCATGTAGTGATGCAGCAGCACGTACGCCGTGCCCGGCGAGTGGATGCCGAGCGCCGTTCCAATGATGCCGCTGCCGGACATGGATGTCTTGATCACGTCGGTCTCGAAGTACTCGTCGAGGTACTCGGCGACGCTCATCGTCCAGAAGCGGATCGTCTCGTAGATACGGTCCTCCCCGACTTCCAGGAACTTCCTGCCGATCTGCATGAGACCGAGGAGGTCCTTCGGGCGGAACGACGTCGGATCCGGCGGCGTGGACAACAGGAAATCGCGGATGATGCGGCACTGGCGCATCGTGTCCGACCTGTAGCGTTCGTACGCGTCGGCATCCCGGCGCGAGAACCTCGCGCGTTCACGGTACGCCACCTCGGGATCGTGATAGGAACCGTAGTAGTCGCCGTTTTCCATGAACGTGAGCGAACCGCCGTAGGGCGTGACCTGCAGGCCGTGCCGGTGCAGCTCGAGTGCGCGGAAGATCTCCGGGCGCAGCAGGCTGCAGACGTAGGAGCAGTTCGAGTAGATCCAGTCCTCGTGCAGGTTGCGGCTGACGGCCGCCCCGCCGATGTAGTCGTTCTTCTCGACGCAGACGACGTCGAGACCGGCCTTGGCCAGGAATGCCGCGGTGGTCAGCCCGTTGTGCCCGGCGCCGACGACGATTGCATCATAGGTCTTCATGCATCTTTACCCGTTCCGGCCTGAGGCCGCGCCAGCTCCTGCAGGATCCACTGCAGGTAGAGGCCCTCCGCCTCTTCCATGGTGGAAAAAGGTCCCGGCGTGTAGTTCCGCGAGCGGACGCCTTTCCAGTTATTGACGATGATGGTCTTGTCAGCCTGCGTGGTCACATCCCATAACCAGGTGAGCTCGTCGACGTCGTAATCTCTGCCGCCCTCGGCATCGTTCCGCACCAGCCAGTAAATCTCGCACCGCGAGTTCCTGTGGTTCACGGGCGTAAACACGTAGCAGACCACGTGATCGCTGTAAGCCAGCAGGAACGAGAAGGCGCCGAAGGAAAAATCGGACGCGCCGCCATCATAATCCGTCAGCTTGCCGAGCAGGGGCGCGACCGGGCCGCCATCCCGGCTGCCGGTCAGGTAGCCGTCGAACAGCGCTTTGCGGCTGTAGCCGTAGCCGATCTCGCCCGGGCGTGCCTTGGTGTCGAGGAAATCGACCATGATCTTCTTCAGGCCGCAGGCTTCCATCTTTTCGAGCATGTTCTGCTGCAGGTGCTCCCGCCTCCCCGGTTCGACCATCAGGGTATGCATGCGCGCGTACTCCGGGTGCGCCGTCGCGCAGTGATAGCACTCCTGGTAGTTCTCGATGCAGAGCTTCCAGTTGGCGGAGATGTCGTAGGTCCTGTTCGCGGCGACCTTGAGATTGGGGAAATCGAACAGGGCCATGGGTTCCGCCAGGTCGCGGATGGCGCCGTCCAGCGAAGGCGGCTCGTCGCAGAAGCAGATGAACATCAGCCCGTGGATCTCGCCATAGGAAACCGGACGCAGCGAGTATTCGGACATGTCGAAGTCATCCGGCATGCTGCGAGCGGCGATCAGCTTGCCGTCCGTGTCGTACGTCCAGCCGTGATACGGGCAGGCGAACCTGCGCGTGTTGCCGCTGCTTTCGAGGCATACGAGCGAACCACGATGGCGGCAAACGTTTGCAAACGCTCTTATCGATCCGTCGGCGCCGCGCACGATAATCGCCGAATCTCGCGCTATGTTCAGAACCTTGAAGTCGCCCGGCTCGGCAAGCTCGGACACGTGTCCCGCAAGAAACCAGTTACGCGAGATTATTTTCTCGAGTTCGAGCTCGTAGATGCCGGGGTCGGTGTAGAAGCGCTGGTCGAGCGCGTACCCGGGTTTTTGTGCCGCAATCAATGCCGCGATCGACTGCGAATCGTGTTCCTGCATTGCTGCACTCACCGGGCAAAACCAGTCTGTCGAATCGGACCAGCGGGAACGATATCACAGCCCGGAAACGCCGTGACATCAAAGGGCCTGCGGTTGCCGAACCGGTACTGACGCCGCCCGCTCGTCCTAACGAATCATGTCGTCCTTGCGGAGCCGTTTGGCGAGCTCGCGCGCCTCGCTAACGATAATCTCGGACGTGGTTTCGGCAAGATCCGTTCGCGATTCGACCGTGTAGATCCGCTCTTCACTCTCTACGTCGAACATGTCGGTCGTGAACTGTACGTTGACCCGGTAGTCCGTCTTTGCCGGCGTCTTCGCTTCCTTGTAATCGTAGCGGAAGAAGTCCACCAGTCCACCGCCCTTGACCTGGGCCTGGACATCCGTGCGTGAATCCGTCACCTCCCGCTGGGCGCTGACGAGGCTCCCGGTGACGAAAAGAATTGCGTCGACCCCCTGCTCCGCCGCGATCTGGCGAACCACTTCTTCTTTCACGTCCGCGCGCGACGCGGCTCGGTGATAACCGATCGCGTTTACGCCCATATCCGTGAGCTCGGCAGCCAGTGCTTCCTCGTACTCGCGTGCCGTAGCCCCTCGCTCTGCTATGGCAACGATCAGAATGTCCGAGTACGGCGCGTTCGGCAGCTCCTTTGCCCGCGCTACGCGATCGACATAGGTCTGCGAGGTCGGGCCGGCACACGCGACGACCGTCGCCGCAATCGTCAATATCACCGCAATCCTGGCGCGTCTCTGAAAATGCACGGCAGCTCCTCTGCTCATTCGGGATTACCCAGGGAATTGTCCAGCCAGTTGCGGAACAGGCCGGCCCAGTATTCTGCCGCGCGCCGCACGTCTTCCCAGGTCGCGTCGTCCTTGCCCGCCGAGATATCGGTGGACTTGTCGCCGGCACGCGCCAGCACCTGGCCCGATACCGAGTCGCTCATTTCCATCAGGAACGTCAGCTCGCCGTGGGCGACGACGTCGCGCAGGCGGCCGCTGGCATCGAAAGTGGCGCCACCGCTGGTCATCTTCATGTCGATGACCTGGCCGCTGACCTTGAGAACCCCGGGGCCCGGCTCCGGGACGACCTCGTAGTCGTCGCCGATCGCCGCGGCGAATGCATCGCGGAAATAACCACGAATGCGGTCGATATCGACCGGATCGGGGGAATCCTCGCCTTCCGGATAATAGATCTCGAGGCCACCGCTCATGAGCTTCGTATACTGGCTGAAGTCGGCCTGCTCGTTGATGTACGCATACTCGACCGCGGTGTTCGGCACGCGGTTGAACGAACCGGTCACGATCGTCTTTGTGCACGCGCACAAGCAAAACGAGGCTGCGGCGAGCAGCAGGATGCTTTTGCTGCGTGGGAAGGAATTCGTACTCATGATCGGGTCCCCTTATAGCAGAATGAGCGCGACACATATACGGAATTCAGGCTGCGGCGGTTGCAGTCGAACGTCGCGGGATGCATGATTTTGAAATCGGGGCCACCCGATGACCGCCGGGTCGGGAAAACTTGAACAAGATTCGACTCGCCGGTGCCTTTTCACGGCCCATGGGAGCGCGGCGCTACGAGCGTAAGTTGCTGTCCGGGCTGCACTATCGCAGGAATGAGTAGATGGCCCGATTCTGTTTTCCGACCGCAACGATCTTGCGAACGGCGACGTTGACCGCATGTGCGGCATTTCTCGTCGCCTGCAGCAAGCCGGAACCACCGACTCTGCCGCCGATGGAAGTTGCCGTGATGGAGGTTGAAGCTCGCGACATCCCTATTCACCTGGATATGATCGGCCAGACGCTCGGCTCGGTAGATATTCCGATTCGGGCGCGAGTCGACGGCGTGCTCGAGGAAATCCACTTCCTCGAGGGACGCGAGGTCGAGAAGGACCAGCTGCTGTACGTCATCGACCCGCGGCCTTTTGAATCCAAGGTCGTCGAAGTAGAGGGCCACCTTGCCGAGGCCAGAACCAGGCTCGCCAAAGCCGACAGCGACCTGCAGCGCATCCGTCCGCTGGCCGAAATGGATGCCGTCAGCAAGCAGGACCTCGACGCCGCCGTGGCACAGTTCGAGGCCGCCGAAGGTGGACTGAAAGCGGCCGAGGCACAGCTCGAGCAAGCCCGCATCCAGCTGGGCTATACGCGCATTAGCGCACCGGTGGACGGCCTGATCGGTATTACCAAGGCGAAGGTGGGTGAATATGTCGGCCGTTCCCCGAACCCTGTAGTCCTCAACGTCGTGTCACAGACCGATCCGATCCGGGTGCGTTTTTCGATCAACGAGCGCGAATATCTCCGCTTCAGCCGAAAATTCTCGCATGAAGTACGCGACGCGAGGACCCGGCAGGCAGAGAACGGCGGCGGGCTGATACTAATACTGTCGGACGGCTCGATGCACGATCACCTCGGCGAGATCATCAGTTTCGACGCCGCCATCGATCCCGCCACGGGAACGCTGACGCTGGAGGCAGACTTCCCCAACCCGGAACGCATTGTGCTGCCAGGGCAGTTCGCGCGGGTCCGCGGAACGATCGAAGAGCGCACCGACGCCATCGCGGTGCCGCAGCGGGCGGTCATCGAGACCCAGGGCATTTTCCAGATCGTGGTGGTCGGCGAAGACAATACCGTCGATCTGCGCCGCGTCGAGATGGGTCCACGCATCGAAGGCGAGTGGATCGTGGAATCCGGGCTGCGGGACGGCGAGCGGATCGCGCTCGAAGGGCTGCAGCGGCTGCGCCCCGGGATGACCGTCGTTCCGAAGACGGGCGAGGCGGCACCGCGGAGCTAAGGCATGGCTGAGTTTTTCGTACGTCGACCCATCGTCGCCATGGTGATTGCAATCATCACCGTGATCGTGGGACTCGTCGCTCTTTCTTCCCTGCCCATCGCTCAATATCCCGAGATCACGCCGCCGATGGTCTCCGTCACCGCCAACTACACGGGCGCAAATGCCGTGGCGGTTGAAGAGTCTGTGGCCACGCCGATCGAGCAAAAGGTCAACGGCGTGGAAAACATGATCTACATGAAGTCCACGAATGCCAGCAGCGGCGCGATGCAGCTGCAGGTGTCCTTCGAGGTCGGCACCGAACTCGATATGGCAAACGTGCTGACGCAGAACCGCGTATCCGAAGCTCAGGCGCTGTTGCCGGAAGAAGTCAAACGGCTCGGCGTAACGGTCAAGAAGCAGCTGTCCTTCCCGCTGCTGCTGATCTCGCTGATCTCTCCAAACGGCACCTACGATGCCGAGTTCCTGACGAACTACGCCACGATCAACATTCTCGACGAACTCGCCCGCATCCGCGGTGTCGGCCAGGCCACGGTGATCGGCGGCTCTGTGTTCGAGTACGCGATGCGCGTCTGGATCAAGCCGGACCAGCTGGCAAAGCTCGGCCTGACCGTGCCCGACATCACCAATGCCATTCGTCAGCAGAACGTATTGATCCCGGCAGGCCAGATCGGCGGACCTCCGGCTCCCCCGGGAACCGAATTCACCTACACCGTGCAGACGCCCGGCCGCCTTGTCACCGCCGAGGAATTCGGCGAGGTCGTTGTTCGCTCCAATCCCGACGGCTCGCAGGTATTCCTCAAGGACGTGGCACGCATCGAGCTTGGCACGCAGAACTACGTCGTCAGCACGAACCTGAACCAGGCGCCGTCGGCCGCCCTGTCGATCTACCAGCTGCCCGATGCCAATGGCCTGGAAGTCGCCGGCAAGATCTTCGAACAGATGGAGCGTCTCAAGCAGCGTTTTCCGGACGACCTCGAATACGTTGTATCCCTCGATACCACGCGCCCGATCGAAGCGGGCATTCGCGAGATCGTGATCACGCTGTTCCAGGCCATGGGCCTGGTCATCCTGGTCGTCTACATCTTCCTGCAGAATACACGCTCGACGCTCATCCCGACGCTTGCCGTGCCGGTATCCCTGATCGGCACCTTTGCCGTATTCCCATTGCTCGGGTTCTCGATCAACACCCTTTCGTTGCTGGGTCTCGTGCTCGCAATCGGCATTGTTGTCGACGATGCCATTGTCGTGGTCGAAGCCGTCGCACAGAAGATGGAACGCGGCATGTCGGCGAAGGAAGCGACGATCGAAGCGATGCGGGAAGTCTCGGCACCGATCGTGGCGACTTCATTGTCTTTGATCGCGGTCTTCGTGCCGGTCGCGACGATGGGCGGAATCACCGGACGCCTCTATCAGCAGTTCGCAATCACGATTGCCATATCGGTGGCGATTTCGTCGATCAACGCGCTGACGCTGAGTCCTGCCCTGGCCGCGACGCTGCTCAAACCACCCGGCGAAGCGACCAGCACCTTCGATCGCTTTTTCCGCGCCTTCAACGAGCGCTTCGAGCGGGCAACGGCGAAGTTCATGATCTTCACGGGTTACTTCACGAACAAGCTGCTGCGTGCCGGCGTACTGGTTGCGATCCTCATTGTCGGCCTGGTGCTGCTGTTCCGCGCGGTGCCCGGCGGCTTCGTGCCCGAAGAGGACCAGGGTTACGTCCTTGCGGCATTGCAGCTCCCGGACGCCGCATCGCTGCAGCGGACCGAGACCGTTATGGCCGACGTCGAAGACATCATCGCGGAATTCGATGCGGTTGAAAGCTATACCACCGTCAGCGGTTACAGCATGCTGACCGGGACGACCCAGTCCAATGCGGGATTCATTTTCCTGCAGCTCAGGGACTGGGACGAGCGAACCCACCTCCGCGATCACGCGAAGAATATTGTTCGACGCCTCAACTACAATTTTGCGACGCGTGTTACCGAGGGCGTTGCTTTCGCTTTCGGGCCGCCTGCAATCCCCGGTCTCGGCACGGGCTCCGGGTTTACGATGATGCTGCAGGATCTCGGCGGCAATCCTCCCGAGTACCTGGCCGAGCAGGCGCAAAAATTCATCGCGGCGGCAACCGAGCGCCCGGAGATAGCCAGCACCGGCACGCTGTTTCGCTCGAGTGTCCCGCAGGTGTATGTAGACATCGACAAGCCCAAGGCGCTGAAACTGGGTGTCCAGCTGTCGGACATCAACACGTCGATTGGCGCGTTCCTGGGCGGCGCCTACGTCAACGACTTCAACCGCTTCGGCCGGCTGTACAAAGTCTACGTGCAGGCTGAACCCGAGTACCGGGATAGCGAGGATGGCATTCGTATGTTCCATGTGCGTAACAGCGAGGGCGGCATGGTGCCGCTATCGACGCTGGTAACGACGGAGCGCACACAGGGAGCAGAATTCACTAACCGCTTCAACCTGTTCCGGTCTGCGGAACTGACCGGCCAGCCCGCGGCCGGTTACAGTTCCGCGCAGGCGCTGGCGGCACTCGAGGAGGTCGCGGAACAGACGCTGCCTTCGGATATGGGCTATGCCTGGGCCAACATGTCCTACCAGGAAAAGGCCGCCGAAGGCACGGGCAGCGTAGTGTTCGTCATGGCGCTCGTGTTCGTGTTCCTGATTCTCGCGGCGCAGTATGAGAGCTGGTCGCTGCCCCTGAGCGTCATGCTCGGCACGCCGATCGCCGTGTTCGGCGCCATCGGCGGCCTGTGGATCGCGCGCCTGTTCAGCGAAAGTTACGTCAACAACGTCTTCGCCCAGATCGGCCTCGTCATGCTCATCGGCATGGCCGCGAAAAACGCGATCCTGATCGTCGAATTCGCGAGCCAGGAAATGCAGAAAGGGAAGGACGCCGTGCAGGCTGCGATGGATGCCGCGAAATCGCGCTTCCGGCCGATCCTCATGACGGCGTTCTCCTTCATCCTCGGTGTGGTACCGCTACTGGTCGCATCGGGGGCTGGTGCAGAGGCACGCAAGGTCATGGGCATGACCGTCTTCAGCGGCATGCTGGCGGCGACCATCATCGGCGTGCTCGTGGTGCCGGCGATGTTCGTTTTCGTCGAGAAATACATCAGCAAGCGCAAGCCGGCTGCCGCGGCCAGCCAGGGAGCGGACGGCTGATGTCCGGGTACCGTTTCGTCGCGCCTGCGCTGCTGCTCGTGCTGGGCGGTTGCGCCGCCGGGCCCGATTACGAACGCCCGGAACTCGATGTGCCGGAGAACTACATCCAGCCGGTCCAGCAAGGCGAGAGTTTTGCGAACACGCCCTGGTGGGAGCTGTTCCAGGACGAACAGCTGCAGGAACTGATTCGCATCGCGCTCGAGGAAAACCAGGACCTCGGCATCGCGGCGGCGCGGGTCGAGGAGTTTCGCGCCGTGCTCGGCGTGACCCGGGCCGACCAGTATCCGAGCGTCGACATTACGGCCAGCGGCGCCCAGACCAAAGGCAGCGACAACGTGTTCCC
>Ga0224498_10000292_pt1 | contig 11786 bp, 13 predicted proteins | sample SF_Jul11_sed_USG_5_FD_167971 | JGI IMG/M metagenome (GOLD analysis project Ga0224498, IMG submission 167971) | Sediment microbial communities from San Francisco Bay, California, United States - SF_Jul11_sed_USGS_21 | ecosystem: Environmental > Aquatic > Marine > Sediment | place: USA...
AACTCAAAGGAGTAGAAGATCCTGAAAAAAAGAGAAAGATTGTAGGAGAAGAATTTATTCGTGTCTTTACTGAATTTGCTGAAAAAAATGGTCCATTCAAATGGCTTGCTCAAGGTACACTTTATCCAGATGTAATTGAAAGCGGAGTTTCAAAAGGACCAGCAGCGGTGATAAAATCTCACCACAATGTAGGAGGATTACCAGATTGGTTCAATTTGGAAATTTTGGAGCCATTAAGAGAGATCTACAAAGATGAAGTTAGAAATATTGCAAAAATTCTAAAAGTTCCAGAGAAACTTTTCATGAGACATCCATTCCCTGGCCCAGGATTAGCTGTAAGAGTAATTGGAGAGGTCACCCCAACAAAACTTGAGATAGCTAAAGTAGCTAGTAAAATTGTGGAAGATGAGTTATTGGAGGCAAATTTGTATGATAAAGTATGGCAAGCTTATGCTGCAGTAGGAGATGATAGAGCAGTTGGTATTGTTGGGGATGAAAGAAGATATGGAAACATAGTAATGATAAGAGTTGTTGATTCTATTGATGCAATGACTGCTGATTGGACAAGACTTCCACATGGCGTTTTAGAAAAAATTAGTAATAGAATAACAAATGAAATTGAAGATGTTACGTGGGTAACTTATAGCATTTCAAGTAAACCTCCTGCAACAATTGAACCCCAGTAATGAAAAAAATGGAATACGAGAAAATGTGTGATGAAATTCTAGATTGTGATAAAAAAATCAGATATGTAGGAGTATATGATTATGGTGAGCTTTACGATAAAATGAGATCAGGGTTGAAGAATTACTTATCAAGAGAAGAAACTGAGATGTCTTTATCTCAGGCAGTATATAGATGGTCCTCACGCAAAAAAACATCTGAAAAACTTGGGAAACCTATTTTTGCGTTAGCAAAATATGAAAAAGTTTATCGAATAACTATTCCTACTGAGGGAGCAGGATTAATTTTGATTAGTACAGAATTAGATGCAGATGTAAATCAAATTGTTGATAAGATTTTAAAAATCAAAAATAAATACTCCTGAGAATTTGTTATGAGTATGAATTTTCATGTATTTGACACGTATGTCAAGGCTAAAGATGGACATACAATGCATTTTGATATAATTACTGACAAAAGTAATACAGAAAGAGCAATTTCCTTTGCAAAAGAATGGTTAAAATCTATTGGAGAAGAATCTACCAAAGTTACTACAGAGGAATGTGAATTCTGTCACACACAATCGGTTCCAGAGGATATGGAAATTGAAATAATGACAAATGGTTATTTCATTTCAAAGATGGAAGGATGTTCTGAATAACTAAGTTAGAAATGCAGCACCATATACTCCGGCTGAATCACCCAATTTATTTTTGAGAATTGGCGTATCAACGGAATCTGAAAAGACTTTGTCGTATACGGATTCTTTTCCTTCAGTATACAAAAAATCAATGTTTGATAAACCGCCACCTAAAATAATTACATCAGGATCTAAGATATCTATAACGTTAGCCAGACCATGCCCAAAATTTTCTAAAAAGTGATCTTTCCATTTTTGTCCAATTTTATCATCAATATTAGAGAGGATTTCAGGAAGAGATTGGAATCTTCCAGTTATTCCTGTCCATTGTTTTTCTAAAGAGGGGCCGCTGATGTAAGTTTCTACACATCCGGTTTGGCCACAATAACAAGGAATGCCATTACGGTGTAATGTATGATGCCCCCATTCACCTCCAATGTGATTTCTTCCAGAATGAAGTTTTCCATCAATTACAATTCCACCACCAACGCCTGTACCCATTATTACTCCAAATACTACACTAAATCCACTAGCAGCACCCATTTTAGCTTCAGCCATTGCAAAGCAGTTAGCATCATTTTCCATAGATATTTTTTTTCCTAATTTATCTTCCAAGTCTTCTTTTGGTGATCTTCCAATCAAACATTGTGTATTACTATTTTTGATTAATCCAGTTTGTTTAGAAATTGTACCAGGTGTACAAATACCTAAAGAAAAATCAGAAATATGTACAGATAGTTCCGAGACCAAGGATGAAATAGTATCAATAATTGCCTGATAATCATTTTGTGGAGTTGGAATTCTTTTTCTCTCTAGAACATTTAGATTGTCATCTATCAGAATAGCTTCTGTTTTAGTGCCACCCAAATCAACACCTAGTTTGTACAATAATAATTGATGAAAATTAGAATGCTTAAGTTTTAACTAAAACATTAACCCATTGGAGGCATACCGCCGCCACCTGGACCACCAGATACAGCAATTACATCATCAATTCTAAGAATCATACATGCTGCTTCTGTTGCAGATTTTATAATCTGCTCTTTGACTGCAATTGGTTCTACAACATCAATTGCCAACATATCAGCAATCTTTGTGTTTCTAGCATCAATACCAGTCCACTTACGACCCTGGTTTTGTTTTGCTCTTAGATTAGCCATAGTATCAATTGGATCCATTCCTGCATTTTCAGCAATAGTTAGTGGAATAGTTTCTAATGCTTCAGCATATTTTTTGATTGCAAGTTGTTCTCTTCCATCAAAATTATCAGCCCAATCTTTTAGTTGTGAAGCTGCAAATGACTCAGGGGCACCACCACCTGCAACGATTTCAGGCTTTTCAATTACATCCTTTACAACCATTAAAGAATCATGAATAGAACGATCAACTTCATCAATAACTCTTTGTGAACCACCACGAATCAACATAGTCACGGATTGTGGATGTTTACAACCTTCAATGAATACCCATTTATCAGATTCAACTTTCTTTTGCTGAGCTAAATCAGCAGAACCAAGATCCTTTTCTGAAAGATCATCAAGATTACTAATTACACGTCCACCAGTGGCTTTTGAAAGTTTAATCATATCACTTTCCTTCACACGACGAACTGCCATAATACCATGTTTTGCAAGATAATGCTGTGCAATATCATCAATTCCTTTTTGACATATCAAAACATTAGCTCCAATATCATGTAATTTATCAACCATGGTTTTTAGCATTCTATTTTCTTCCTCTAAGAACATCTGCATTTGGGTGGGGTCTGTAATCCTAATTTCTGAACTCATTTCAGTTTTTTCAATTTCTAATGCTGAATTGACCAATGCGATTTGTGCTTTCTCGATTTTGGTAGGCATTCCGCTATGAACAATTTCTTTATCTAAAACAATACCCTTTACAATTTGTGTGTCTTGAATTGAACCACCTGCTTTCTTTTCAACTTTGATATTTTCAAGATCAACAGAATAGTCTTCACCTTTCTTTGTCACAATATTCAGAATTGCATCAACTACGATTTTTGATAGGATACCACTATCTTCAGAAATTAATTTTGATTGCATGCTTGTCGTAGCAATTTTAATAAGAGATTCTCTGTCATCAGGCCTTATCTTTTTTGATAGTTCTGAGTAAATTTCTAGAGTTTTTTCAGCTGCTGCCTGGTAACCATCGACAATAGTTGAAGAATGAACATCTTTCTTGAGAAGATCTTCTGCTCTAGCTAATAATGCCCCTCCAAAAACAACAGAAGAAGTTGTACCGTCACCTACTTCATTATCTACTGTTTTAGAGATTTCAACCATCATTTTAGCTGCAGGATGCTGAACATCAATTTCTTTTAGAATGGTAGCTCCATCATTTGTAATAGTTACATCGCCTAAAGAATCAACTAGCATTTTATCAAGACCTCTAGGTCCTAAGCTACTTTTAACTAACTCAGCAACTAATTTTGCTGCTGCAATATTGTTTTGCTGAGCATCTTTGCCTTTCTGCTGTAATGCACTCTCTTTGAGAACTAATACCGGGCCATTTGGTCCTTGTTGAATTGATGCCATTAAGATTCAGATTCAATCCACTTAATCCCCCTTTTTAACATTACTTAGTTGATCGGTTGTATGTAACTTCGTTTTTTTACATCGACTATTCCGCCTGAGAGAATTCTAACAGATGGCAGAGCCAAAAAAGGTAAGAACAAAGGAATAAGATGAGGTCTAGAAAATTTACAACCTGAATCTACAATAGAGTGATTAATTTTTTCAAAATTTGATGAAACTTTTTCAAAAGAATCTGTTGAAATAATTCCTGCAAATTGTAAAGGCAAAGAAGATAAAATTTTACCTGATTTCACCACAACAAGTCCACCCTGATTCTGAATGATATGATTAGAAGCAATTGCCATATCAGAATCGTTGGAGCCAATAACGATCATATCATTTTCATGAAAACTCCAAGTTGAAGCAAAAGCACCTATATCTGCTCCAAAGTTTTCAAGAAAACCAATGCAATGCCGATTTGTTCCATGTGTTCTATCAAAGGCAGCAACTTTCCATACATCAGAATCCAAAGATGCTGAAACCTGACCATTTTTTGAATGGAGTTCAGCTGAGCCGATCTTGGTAATGATTTCGGTTTGCATAAAGATAGTATTTGCAAGAATATCTTTCTTTTTTGATTTTATAAGAAAGTCATCTACTGAGAATTTTTTTAGTTTAACAGTTTTTTTAATCCAAGGCGATATTATTTTTTTCTTAATAGAAGTCACAAGATTTCCATTTGACACTACAAGTTTCCCTCCAACAAAGACTTTATTTGGTTTAAATAATTTCAGATCATCGAAAATTAAAATATCTGCTAATTTTCCAGGTGCTATCCCACCAAGATCCTTTCCCATATTGTAATAGTCAAAGTTATTTTTGGATGCCATAGTAATTGCATCAATTGGTTTTAGACCAAGATTAATTGATTCTCGAATACAGTGATCAATGTGACCAAATTTTATCATATCCATCGGATCAAGACCATCTGAACAAAACATTAAGCGATTAAGGTATGTTCCATGCGATAACATACGAGGAATGATTTCTTTTAAATCACGTCTAATAGAACCCTCTCTAATCATTATCCACATTCCAAGACGTAATCTTTCTAAGACTTGATCAAAATTAATTGGTTCATGGCAAGAAAGTATCCCAGATGAAACGTAGGCATTAAGTTTTTTTTCACTTGCACCTGCAGTATGTCCATTAATTATGCAATCACATTCTAGCATTGTTGATAGTGATTTCATTGTTTTAGGTTCGCGAAGAGTAACTTTAGTCCAAGAAAATACTTCGCCTAAACCAAGAACATGGGGATGTTTAACTGCAGTTTTTTCTTGGGATAATGACAAAGTTTTGCTGTTACTAAATTTTTCATCAACAGGTAGACCTCCTGGCACCACTTGGAAGATTCTAATTGGCAAATCTTCTCCAAGTTTGAGAAATTCTTTAAATCCTTTGTAACCTGCAACGCTAACAATATCTATCGGATCTGAAAAAAGAGAAGTTACCCCACAAAGAAGTGCCTTTTTTACAAATTCAGAGGGTAAGACAAACTGGTCAATATGTAAATGAGGATCTGCAAATCCTGGACTTACGTATTTGTCTTTTACATCAATAACTACGGTTTTAGTACCTAGTGTATGTGCCGCGTCTGGACCTACATACGCAACCCTATCCTTAACTATTGCAACCTGAGTTTTTGGAATGATTTCTCGGGTATAGACTGAAAACAAATTACAATTTTTTAAAACAAGATCGGCTTTTTTATCACCCATTGCTACAGAATTTAAAGATAAGATGGAATTTGCTAGGCTTGAAGTCACGGTTTTTAATTAGATTCTGCGACTATTATAGATTCAATGCTTAAATTACGGTTGAGAAGGTTTTGTTGATATGAACATTCCCAAGGTGATCAGAAAGTATTGTGCAAAATGTAAAACACATACTGAACAAAAGGTCTCCATTTACAAGGCTGGAAAACGACGTGGTTCTGCCAGAGGTGAACGTCGACACGCAGAACGTAAACAAGGGTATGGAGGACAAAAGTTCCCAAAATTAGCAAAACCAGCCAAAGTTACTAAAAAAGTTACTCCTATTATGACATGTACTGTTTGTAAAAAGAAATACAATAAACCAGGAATTAGAATTAAGAAATTTGAGTTGGTGGCAGCATGAAAAAAGATCATATTGAAATTCCAAAACCATCCAGCAAATTTCAGAAAGTTAACTGCAGTGAATGCGGGGAACTTCAAGTAGTTTATTCTCATGTATCTACATCAGTAGCATGTAATTCTTGTGGTAACACCATTGCAGAAGCAACTGGCTCAAAAGCCAAGATAAATGGAAAAATTTCAGGTAGTGCTGAGTAAATCATAATCTTGTTTTGTATTTAGATTAAATGCAATTCTCTTATCATCAATAATTATATAATTTTCATCTATATTTTCAAGTGAAGAGATTTTTTCTGAATTTACTAAAGAAATTCCTGTAAAATGACATTCTTGATTATCAAAATTTATAGAATAATTAGATCTTATGCCAAGAGTAGTTAAGAACTTCTTTGTTACAAGAATACTAGTCCAAATGTTTTGAGAATTATATTGATTTACAATTTTTTGTATAATTTCTTTATCTAATAAAGGTAAATCACCAGATGTAACTAAAACAGCGTCATCGGTAGTTTTGAGTACTAAATTTAGATCTTTGACATAATCAATTCCAGGAGTATCAAAAGTTTCTATATCATTTTCCTGCAGAAATTTTTTTGTTTTAGGAGAATTGGAACTAGTAATTGCTAATATTTTTGAAAAACAATTTGAATTTTTTATTGAATCTACTACATGAAGGATGGTGGGTTTTTTATATTTCAGTAAAAGTTTTTCAGTATCTAAGTTCATGCGAGTACCTTTACCTCCAGCCATAACAAGACCAATCATATCGACACAAATACCATCAAAGAAGCCATCCTTGTAAGTTCATTAGTACTACCAAGAACATCACCAGTAATTCCACCAAAACTACGCGTAGATATGGCTAGGAGAAATATCGTTAGAGCAATAGTTACACCAAGCATTACTAATCCAGTAGTTTCGCCAATAAGTGCTACTGGAATTAACATAATGATAAATGCAGCTGCAAGTTTTTTCTTATCTTTCATAATCTTCACAAAAGGAGAATTTGAGCCAAGAGATGCTGAGTTTCCCAAACTTGCCATTAACACCATTGAGAATTTTGCTAAAATTTCACTAATCAGAATTGCCTTAAACAAATCAAGACCACTAGTAAGAGAAATCATAATTATCAAGCCAATAAGATATAAAACAATTGTAACAATGCCTGCAGAACCAACTGAAAGATCTTTCATTGCTTTTAGCTTTTTTTCTTTACTTCCCTTTACCATCAGTCCATCTGCAAAATCGGCTAAGCCATCTGCATGATGGATTCCAGTTACAATTGCAATAGAAGCAACTACTAACAAGCTAACTAACAAAGGATCTAAAAAGAAAGACAATCCAAAACCAAATGAACCAACTAAAAGTCCAATTGCAATTCCAACAATAGGGAAAACATACATGTATTTTGCAATATTTTCTAAGGTTGCATTTGATGACGGAAAAATTGTCAGAAAAGAAAAAATGGAACTAATCTCTCTAAGCATGAATCCACCATCCGATTAGTGATAAAACAGTAATTATTGGAATTATTATAATTACAAAGAAAAGAATCGAAGTAAGTTTCATCATTGCAATTGCAGATAATACATGTTCTTTTGTCAGCGTAATTTCTCCATCGCCTAATTCGTAGTGATTTATCTTTTCAAACTTTGTTTCAAGAGCACCTGCAAGTGCAGCCATAGGATATCCTGCATTGTGACTTTCAGTTTTTTTGCCATCTCTCATCATAATTCTGTATGATTCCTTCCAATTGTTTTGTAAAATGGCTGCGGAGATTATGGTTACTAATCCTGTAAGTCTAGATGGAATAAAATTCATAATTGTGTCACAAGTTGCCCCAAACCATCCGATATTTTTGAAAATATCAGTCTTGTATCCAATCATAGAATCTACAGTGTTAATTACTCTATACACAAATGCTCCAGGTAGGCCAAAAAGGGCATAGTAAAACAAAGGTCCAGTAATACCATCAACTGTGTTTTCACTGATACTTTCAAGCACACCTGAAATAACGTGATTTTTGTCCAAATTTTTGGTATTTCTCTTCACGATCATAGATAGATTTGATTTAGCCATATCGAGATTGCCTTGGTCAAGGGACTCCAATACTGCTTTTGTATGCTTTTCCATCCCACGTATAGCAATGGTAGTTTTCAGTAGTAATCCACCTACAATTACAGATACAATTACCGATACAAAATCAGCAGAAATCAAAGAGACTCCAATATTCAGTGTCAAAAGCAATAAAATTACAATAATGGAAGTTGTTATAACAATTAGAATTCCTCCAATCCTTTCTATAACAGGATTTTGGTTTTTTGCAATAGAAGTTAGTTTTGCAATAAATCCTCCAATCCAAGCCGTTGGATGATATTTATTCTTAGGATCTCCAAATGTAAAATCTAGAATTATTGCAATTCCAACAACTAGAATGGATTCAAGGATCATTTCAACATCCTCTCAATTGATTTGATATCAATATTTGATTTAACAGTTTTTGCTAAATTATTTAATTCATTGTCAATTTTTGAAATATTTTTCTTAGTCCATAGAAAATCTTTAGGTTTAGCATTAAGAGAATCTTCTTCAGGCAAGTTCAATTTCATCATTGGAATGATACCCATAACAGGTATCTTTGTAATATTTTTGAGTTTTTGAAATCCTGGTTTCAATACCTCAATATCGCCCCTAAACTTGTTAAAGACAAAACCTTTTACAAGTTTTTGATATTTTTTTTCTATCAATTTCATCGTCCCAACAAGACTTGCAAATGAACCTCCTTTGTCAATATCAGATACTAATAATACAGATGCATTAGCCTTTTGTGCAATCCTCATATTTGCAATATCATATTTTTGTAAATTTATTTCAGCAGGAGAACCTGCACCTTCTAAAATTATTAGATCAAAATTCTCCTGTAAAGTTTTTAGTGATTTTGATGCAATCTTTATACCCTCAGAGTTTACAAATTTTTCATAATAGTTTTTTGCATGCATTTTTTTATAGTATTTACCGTTTAGATAGACCATACTATAGTAATTCCCTACGGGTTTAAGCAGAATTGGATTTAGGTCAGAGGTAATATCACACCTAGCACCAATAGCCTGGATTACCTGAGCACGAGAAATCTCAAACTCAGGCGTAATGTATGCAAAATTCGACATATTTTGTGATTTGAATGGTGCTACGCGATAGCCTTTTTCTGAAAAGATTCTACATAAGGCTGCAACTAATGTCGTCTTTCCGGCACCAGAAGAGGTTCCTTGAATCATTAAAGATTTCATGCTATTGCCTCTAGTGCTTGAATTAGTTTTAGATTATCTTGGTGAGATTTTACTGCAATTCTAATGTAATGATTATTTAGACCACGAAAATTTTTACAATCCCGAATCAAGACTTTATGTTTTAGTAATTTCTTTTGAATTTCGGTAGAGTCTTGTTTTGTTTTGATTAAAATAAAATTAGTTGAAGAATCATAGCATTCAAAGCCTGGAAGGTCAGAAATTTTATTTTTAAGAAAGTTAGATTCGTTTTTTATAATTGATTTTGAATTTGTAAGATGGGGTTTATTTTTGATTGCAATTATGCCTGCCTCTTGGGCTAAAGCATTAACACTCCAAGGAATTTTGATCTTTTGTAAAATTTTTATCATTTCTTTTGAAGATCCTCCATATCCAATTCGAATACCAGCTAGAGCAAAGGATTTCGTAAGGGATCTTAGCACAAAGAGATTATCATATCTTTTTACTAAATTTAGAATGGATTGATTGGATTGTGGGACTAGTTCAATAAAACACTCATCAACAAATACAAGACAAGATTTCCGTTCAGCAGATGATACGATTTTGGTTAGTTGTTTTTTTGATAAAATAGTTCCAGTGGGATTATTTGGATTGCAAACAAACACACACCCATTTGTTGGAATTTTAGAGATAAAGGAATCAAGATTTTCAGAAAGATTCATTGTTTTAAAAAAAGTAATTTTGCAATTAGCAAGCTTTGCTGCAGATTCATACTCTCCAAATGTTGGTACAGAAATTAAAATATGTTTTTTTGATAAAAATGCACTGCAGAAATTATAGATTATCTCAATTGCGCCGTTTCCTACAATTAGGTTTGTTTTTGATAATCCAGTATATTTTTTGAGGCTAGATATCAATTTGCTAGAATGTAAATCAGGATAATTTTCGATTTTATTCAATCTTTTTTTCAGGGTAGATTTGACAGATGCAGGCATTCCAGCAGGATTAATGTTTGAGCTAAAGTCCACAATACTAGAATCTCGACTATCTATCGAGTATCTACCTCCATGGATTACAGGATTGTGTACTGCAAAGGAGTGTCTGGTCCTGATTTTCACAGTATGAAATAGAAATAGGCAATATAGTAGGTTTTGGTGACCTGAAAAACGAATATTAATTGAAACCGATCAAGTTTCAGATAGTGGAAAAGAAAAAAGTAGCAATTATCGGAGTAACAGGCGCTGTAGGACAGGAATTTGTCCAGTCTTTAGAGAATCACCCATGGTTTAAGGTAACTCAAATTGCTGCCTCTGAACGTTCAGCAGGCAAGGACTATCTGGATGCAATTAAAGATGCAAGCGGAATTGTGGCATGGGATGTTGGCGGAGAAATTCCTGAATATATCAAGTCAATGACTGTTAAAAAAATTGACGATCTTGATGTATCACAATTAGATTTTATATTTTCAGCAGTTGAATCTGTGGCTGCCAGAGATATTGAAACCAAAATGGCAGCAAACTTGCCAGTAATATCAACTAGTTCTGCATATAGATATGAAGAAGATGTTCCGATTCTAATTCCAGGAGTAAATGATGAACAAGCTGAACTACTTGAAATTCAAAAGAAAAACCGTAACTGGAAAGGATGGGTAGCACCACTACCAAACTGTACTACTACGGGTTTAGCAATTACATTAAAACCACTACTTGAAAAATACGGGGCAAAAAGGGTAATGATGACATCAATGCAGGCAATCTCAGGTGGTGGAAAGTCAGGAGTATCAGCAATGGGAATTACAGATAACATACTACCATATATTCCAAAAGAGGAAGGAAAGGTTAGAACTGAAACTAGAAAGATCTTAGGAAAACTCAAAGACGGTAAAATTGAAGATGCAGATATCAGAATTAGTTGTACTTGTACTAGAGTACCTGTGATAGATGGACATACTGAATCTGTCTTTGTAGAGACTTCAGATGAAATTGATCCTTCAAAAGCTAAAGAACTCTACAAATCATACAATGAAAATATTTCAGTTGAAGGATTGCCTTCTGCGCCAAAAAAATATTATGCATTTCATGAAGATCCGACTCGACCTCAACCTAGAATGGAAAGATCAGTGGGTGGCGGAATGACTACAACTATTGGAAGGGTAGAAAAAGAAGAACTGTTTGAAAATGGACTAAAATATATGCTATTCTCACACAACAAGAAAATGGGCTCAGCAAAGGGTGCAGTGTTACTAGCAGAAATGCTATACAAAAAAGGTAAGATTTAGAATATTTTTTGCAATTTTTACAATAATAACTTTATAAGAACCAGAAATCTAGATCGACTTGGGTGTTTTGAACGGTAAAAGTAGATGATTTAGATTTACAAATTTTATCAGAATTATCTAGCGATGCATCAATTTCAGTCCCACGTTTGTCAAAAAAGATCAATGTTAACTCATCAGTAGTATATTCAAGAATCAAAAGATTAGTCAAGAGAAAATTAATTGAACGTTTTACAATTGTTGTTAACGATG
>Ga0224498_10000294_pt1 | contig 11785 bp, 20 predicted proteins | sample SF_Jul11_sed_USG_5_FD_167971 | JGI IMG/M metagenome (GOLD analysis project Ga0224498, IMG submission 167971) | Sediment microbial communities from San Francisco Bay, California, United States - SF_Jul11_sed_USGS_21 | ecosystem: Environmental > Aquatic > Marine > Sediment | place: USA...
TGCCCGGCCTTGAATAGGTCGTATCCGGCTTTGACGCCGGCGGCGTCGACGTACCGCAGGGGGATCCCCCACCGCGGCATGGTGACGAGGGTAGCCAGCCGGGCCGCATTCCAGATCAGTTGCTCCGAGTAGGCGTCGAGCCACTCCGCCCGGGACTGCCGAGCGTAGCCGGCGAGCTCGTAGTGGACACCGGTGGCATTCGCGCCGGGCGCGCACCAAGCGACGGCCGTCTCCGGGACGCAGCTGACGATCGAGTCGTTGTCTACCGCGTAGTGCCAGGACGCCCGCGGCGCTTGGGAGCCCGCCCCCCAGGATGCGACTGCCTCCGCCGTCGACCCCTTCTCCACGGCCTCCATCGAATGCAGGACGAGGAGGGCGACATCCGTCCTCGTCGTCCGGGTGAAGTTGCGGCATTCGAGGTAGGGGAGATGCACGAGGTCGATGTCCTCCAGGACGAACCCGTCGGGGACCTCCGGCAGGACTCCAACATCCGCGAACATGGTGGCGCGTGTCCGCGGCCCGACGATCCCGTCGGCCGTGAGTCCATGGGCGAGCTGCCAACGCTGGACGGCAGCCTTCGTCCGAGGTCCGAAGTATCCATCGGCCGTCGCGCCGACGACGCCCTGAACAAAGGCCACATCGTCGCCATTCATGTTCGGCTTCGTGTAGCGGAGCGTCCGCGTGAAGAGCGGCATCGGTCGCACCACGGGGAGGCTCGGCTGCGGAGCGTGTGAATCCCCGGGGAGCCATGGTCCAACCCCCGGGTGTCGGAGTTCGAGCGGTCCTTCGCTGGAAATGAGCGAGCAGAGTTGGGGATCCGTCGCGATGTCGTTCAGATCCCTCTCGACGCCGTGGTTGTCGCCGAGCCGGAAAATGCACGACCGGAGGACGTACGTCGGAAAGGCGCTGTAGTCGGAAAACTTGTCGAGGATGTGAGTCGTCCCGACGGGTTGCCAGACATGGCCTCCCGCTTCCGTGGCGGCCTGATATGGGGCGCGCGGGGCGTGCCAACCATAGATCGCCGAACGCGTCGGACGCCCTTCGAGCTTTCGTGTGTTGATGTAATCCTTCCCGAGCGTGCGCAGCAGACCGCAACGGCCGCGGCGCTCCTCCTCGATCGCGGCGTGGTGATTCACGAAGGCGGCCGTTGCGCTCATCCGGTGATCCGGATCCTGGGTGTGCGGAGTGAGCTTCACGTCAGCGGCCTGCCATGTGAGGTCTGCTAGCTTCGCCGTGGGGAGCACGGCTCCGAGCAGGTCGGCGACTCGCTGCGCCGTCTCGTGAGTCATGGCCACCCGGACGCTATCGGAGGGCGTCCCTATTTTCAGCGCGTCCGTCGAAACGAAGATCGTGAGCCGCGTGAACCCGTCCGCGGATTTGATTGTGAGCGGGCGCCAGTGAATCAAGTGGTCGCCGCGCTCCACCGCTGCGAGGATTGCGGCCTCGCGTGCTGGCGTGTGCTCTTCGGGGATACTGCGAACGAATTCCGATCCGGTCGTCGTCATGGTGCCAGAACGGTACCACGGGCGGGACGCCGGTTCTAAAACCTGGAGACGAAATGCCCACCGGTGACCGACAAGAGATGAGCGATCATGATCTCCTCGTTCGCATCGACGAACGCGTGGAGGCGCAGAGCGAGCGGCAGGCGAAAACGGAAAGGGCTCTCATCGGGGAGGACGGGACCGGCGGCCTCGTCGCCGTCGTCGTCGAGCAGGGCTCGCGACTTTCACAGGTCGAGAAGGACATCGTCGGCACGGAGCAGAAAGCGGAGGCCGCGCAGGATCTCGCCCGGCAGGCAGGCGCCGCCGCGGCTCGAAAGATGAGCTTGCCACCGAAGAGCCGAACGAGCAGCGCCATCCGCGCCGCATGGATAGGAGGGCTCGCCACGATCATCGCGGCCGGAATCGCAGCCGCGTCCATGCTGTAGAAATACCCCGTTCGATACGGAAGCACTCCCCCCAGGGCACGACGCCCTGGGGGGATTTTGCGTTTGTGGTCGGCGCTTCCGACCGCCGTGGAAGCCCCGGCGCGCGTCATCCCATCAGGGCCGTAGTTCGTCAGGGTTGGCACGGTACCGGAGCACGGCGGCCGGTAGCGCCGTCAAATCAGTTTGAGCACGGCACACAGTCTGCTTCGCTCGGCTGAGCGATGCCAGGCGCGGCCGCGCCTTCGCAGCGATAGCCCGGCGCACAATCCGAATGGACCTCCTCCATGACGGGACCGAGGACGTCGCAGGCGCTCGAGTTCCCGGAACACCAAACGTTTCGATAGAGGCACGCGAGGCCCCTCGGAGCTCCGGGGCAAGCCGGGGACGGGTCGCCAGCGACGCACCAGCACTCATGAGGCCCGAACGGAACCCAGGGATAGACGTCGAGCGTCGCCTCCGTCCCCGTCAAGCACATCCCGGCGGGGTAGGGATAGCTGGGCAGCCAGTCGCAGCCGTCGCAGCATTCGCCTCCGGTGCACGCGCAGGCTTCCCCCGCCGCGCCGGCCATTGGGGAGCTCCCGGCTTCACCGGCGGAGCCCGCGGACCCGAGCGCTCCCCCCGTCCCCCCGGTGAGCTGGCCTCCCGTGTTCGTGGTACCGCCGGTGAGGGGGGATCCGCCAGCCGGCGAGCCGGCGCCGGCCTGGGTGCCTCCCCCCGGCTCCGGCGTCCCTCCGCTCGAAATGTCTGCGCCCGAGCCGTCAGCGCCTCCCACGGCCGGGGCAGTCCGGATCGTGGGGGCTCGGATGGGAGCGGGCTCGACGGCTCCAGCAAGGCTGCCAGCCGGCAAGGTTCCCGGATCCCCGCCGGCCGGAACTCCGCCCGGAGGATCGCCGTCGCGCTCGGTTGCTCCGCAAGCCACGGCCAGCCAGAAGCCGCACAGTGCAAGGTCTGACGGTTCCATGATTCACCGGTACTTGGTGAATCCCCGCCAGCCACATCCGGGACAGCCGAGAGGGATCTGAGGAGGATCTAGGAATTGCGTCCCGGGAACCATGTCGACGAGCTCGGTTCCGCAATGGTCGCACCCTACTCCGCGCCGTCGCGTTTCACCTTGCGCCGTACGCTCGCGGATGTCGCGACGAGCTCGCCAGATCTCTTCCGTCGCCAACCCCATCACGGAACACGGCGGGAGGTTTCTGCGCTCCAGGACCGCCATCCATTCGCGCATGGAGCGGAGATGCTCCTCCATTCGCTGCCGACGGTCGGCCTCGATCCGCGCTTCGTATTCAGCCAGGGTCTGCATTTGCGAGCTCCTTCATCGTGAAATGGGGGCAACTTTCCGTGATGAGGATTGCTCCCTGGCCGCGCGCGCATCGTTTTGAACCGACTACTCGAGGCTGGAAGTCCTCGGCGTGCGTGCAGTTGCCACAGCATTCCGCCGGCTGTGGCTTCCAGTCATCCGGATAGGTTGCCTGCGATCGTTGTGCCCACGTTGAAAAGGCGTCCTGACAGTCTGGACACCAGGCGTCCGCGCCTCGAGGCGAGCTGTCGTCCCCGTCGAACGGCCCGGGTGCGGACGGAGCGGCCAAGCCCGGGACCGCGTACCCGCAACAGTCGTACAAAAAGCGAAGCGCCATCGCTCCGACCTGGGTGATTTCGTGAGCCATTCCTTCAACGGAGTTTTCGCGTACCTCCTCGAGAAACTCCGCCATCTCCTCAGTCAGAACCCCGAGCCCTTCGTGAGACGAGTGGAACGGCCCGAACTTCCGCGTTGCAGATGCGAGCTCGCACATCACGGCACCGAGTGCGTCGGGCTTGTCGGCTTCTTCGAGTTCGTCCAGGACGATCCCCGGGACGTCGTCGAGCGCGACAGTTTCCGGGAAGTCAGAAGGCCCCTTCTCGTGAGTCATTTCGTCGCCGTCCTTTCCGTCCGCTCGCGTCGCCAATCTGCCTCGGCAAGCTCGCGATTCCATTCCGCGAGTGGCTTCCCACAATCGAGGCAGACGGTCGCGAAGGTGTGGGTGCATTCTTCCGGCTGCTGCTCGTTCAGAACGTGGCGCATGAGCCACTCGGACAGGCTTCCCCGAAGAGCGATGCGAAACCGCCGGACCGTCTCCGCGTGCCGCTCTGGAATGTAGAGCGTGAGGCTGGGCACTACTTGCGCTCCAGCCGTTCGAGGCTCTTGGCAATCGCGTCGAGGGCGTCCGCCTGGCGCTCGGCTGCGCGCATGGTGCGCTCTGCGTAGTTCGATCCGGCGTGCGCTGTGCGTGGTCGCGCCAGCTCGACGACGAGGGCGATCACCAAAACGATCGCAGCGAAGCATAGCACCCAATTGCGGGCTGATTCAGGGCTGTTCATGATTCCTCCGGGCTCCATAGGTGGAAGCAATACGGGTGAAGGTTTATGTAGTCACGATCGGCCGGGAACACTTGGACCGCGACATGCTGGCGACCGATGAAGAGTTCCTTCACGTTGCGAAGCTCCTCCCATGATGGCAGTCGACGCCCCCGGGAGAGCGAAACGTGAAGCCACCAAGTCTGATCCTCGATACGGTCGCAGGATGCGAGTACCTTCAGACCGTCGGAGATCCAGGCGAGAGCGGGCGCGGGAGCTTGTAGTGTCTCCCAGCAGTCAGGCACCGGGCGGCGTAGGCGTGGCGCGCGGACGTCAATCAGTCGCGCCATGTTCGGAATGTGGATCGCTGCGTTCATGGTGGGCTCTCCGGTAGCAATGACAGTTACTCGCCGAGTGGCCCCATGCGACGCCTACGCGGCGGACGTTGCTGCGCTCCGCCGGGCCGTGGCTTTGTTGCACTCGGCTGCCTCGACGGAATCAGCGGCTTCTTCAGCAGCCGGAGCCGGTCCTCGTCGAAGTAGTGAGAGGCAGGCAGCTCGCCACCTTTGCCGAGCTTCGGTTGGACGCAGTACTGAATGCACCCGCCGTGAAATTCGATCCGCGCGGTGACGACTCCCGCGAGACCCGTAACCCGATCTTTGACCGAAGCCCCCAATTTGATCTTGAACATTCTGTCTCCTGTTGCTGGCAGTCCGGCGGGGAGTCGAACACCCGAGAAGGCCCGGCCCCGGACTGGCGCGCTAGCGGCGCACTGGGTCTCGCTGGCGTCGTGGCGTCGGCTTGGGTCCCCCTCCCGGTTCGCTCGGCAGTTTGACCCCACCGGGGATCACTTCCAGTTGCTCGATGTCGACCCACATCGACTCGACGGCCTTCCCGTCCTTGTCCAGCTTGTCCGGCTGCAACGCGTACCGGACGCAGCCGTTCAGCCACTCCGTTCGACCGACGACGATCCCAGTGAATTTGGTTACGACGTCTCTCGCCTTGCAGCCCAGCTCGATCGGTTGCCTTTTCTTCGTTGCCATTTGCTTGCTCCTTCTCAGCACTCCGAAGTCCAGAGATAGCCCAGCCCGAACCGTGCGGCCCATTCACTGCAAGTCCGCGTCTCGCTGCAAATCCCGTCACTGTAGCCACACTCGGGGATCTTTCCGGCGGCCGTGACTCGCAGCGTCATGACGCGGCGATCGTCGAGTTGCTCCCACGCTCCGAGGAAGCGGCCTGGAAACTCGCACCATGGATCATCGTACTCGGGCTCTGCGTCGCTCGGCGTCTCTCCCACGCTGACGCAGTACAAGTCGCGCGCCTCCGCCTGGGTGTGCGCGACGATCCAGTTCACTTCTGCCTCGAAGATGTGCAGGGCTGGCGCGGCCTTGCTCAGCAACTCCGCGACGGCGGCAAGCGGAAGACAGATGGTCCCTTCTCCCTCCGCAGAGACTTGGAGATGGCCGCCGGCGACCCACGCGACGGGGGGATCCGTGCCGAGGTCATAGAAAGGCGAGCGCAACCACAACGACCAATCCCGATCATCGTCCCGCGCGACGAGCCAGTCTGGCGCTTTGGTTTCAGGAGCGTCGGACATCTCAATACTGATTCGGGCGGTTCGGATCGAGCGCGCGGAGAACGTCCTCGGCTCCCTTGCCGATCAGTCTCTGGAGCGTGATGTCGAGCAGAGTGGCCGCATTGTCGGTGAGCCACGCCCGGATCGACGACGAGACGAGACAATCAAAATGGCCATGACACCAAAAGGAACCTTCCTCCGGTCGCCAGTGGCCATCTGTGATGATTTCGCGCGCGCGCTTTTCGACTTCCTTCGTGAACACATCTGCGACGACTTCGTTGAAAAGCGGTGGGAGCGTCTTCCAGCTCCCATAGCTGCCATATTCCCGGACGTCGCGCGGCTGGAAGAAGCTCTCGAGCTCCTTACGCACCATGTCCCGCCATTGGTCGGGCGTCAGCATCTCGACGAATGCAGAGCGGATTTGGTCTCGCATCCGCTCGGCTGCGTCCTCGAATGTCACCTTCGCGAGTTTCTCTGTCATGCTACCTCCGGGAATGCGGCGTAGCGGACGCCGTCGAGCTCGGGGAGTTCGAGCGCGCGTCCGTTCACGATCCGCTGCTTAAAAAAGAACGGGAGCCGCAGTACCGCGCAGGCGTCCCGAATCACTCGAACCCAGTCGAGGTCCATGGGGCGCGCGCCGGGGCCGCTCTCGCCTCCGACGATCGCCCAATGGATCCCGTTCAGATCTGGCCAGTCGATCCGCTCGAGCAGAGGCTCGAACGAAACGAAGCGGACGACGGCCGGCAGCCGGCGGAGCGCTGCGATCCGCGGATGGCTGATGATGTTCTCGACGGTCGTCCCCATCCAGACATTCGGGGGGAACCCGGAGCGCCAGGACTCCGGGACCATGGAGGGGACGTCGTTCGGCCGCTTCGTCAACAGGAGCCAGTCGAGCCAGGGCGTTTGCCGGATGAGCGAGAACACCCAGCCGCGCGGCTCGACGAGCTCGGGGCGATCCTCGAACAAGTCACCGACCGACGCGCAAAACGTTCGGGCGCGGACGCCAGCGGCCTCCGCCTTGCGGTTCCAGTCGAGCGGCTTCCGCCAGTGGGGCTCCGCGAAGAAGCGGTAGTCAATGCCCCATTGCAGTCCATAGAGGCGCTTCCCCATCGCGGCGGCGTAGCAATGATCGCAGCCGGCGCTCAGCCGCGTGCAACCCCACCACGGATTGAACGTGTGGTGCGTCCACGGAATTTTCGTACGTTCTGCCATGAGTGAGGCCCGCGAGTTTGCGCGCCGGGGGGCAGTTGGGGGGCATTCCGCCGCGCCCGACGCGCAAAGTCTCGAGTCTCACTCAGGTAATTACGGGACCATACCCGTCGACGTCCGTCGTGTCACCATGCGCCGGCCTGGACGGCGCGGCGTCCCCCTTCGGCTGGCTCTTTGGGGGTTCTGGCTGCGGCGCCGGCTCGCGATCCTTGCCGAGCTTCATGCGGCGGCCGTCCTGGGTACCAGGGACCGGGGGCGGTTCGACGACTTCGCCCGGGACGTCGATCGCGTCCGTTTCTCCGTCCTCGATCGTCAGAGTCACCTTCGACAGAGTCACGTTCGAGATCAAGTCATGGATCGCCCTTAGGACTTTCCGCTCGGCTTTCCCGATGATCGCATCCGCTCCCATGAGCCGATTCACACGGACGGCGATCCGGGTGTCGCGGCTATGCCCGTCGGCCCCCTTCGTCACGTCCCGGACGAGCTCCATCGGCTGGCCGTCGAGCCGCCACGTCGCGCGGAATGGGACGAGCGCTCCCTTCTCTCCGACGCTCTGCGGGACGCCTGGCGTCAGTCTGAGATCGGTGAGCCCGGGAAACTCGACGACCTTGCGCCGGTAGCCGGCCTTCGCCCCGTAGACACGACCGGAGATGATGTTGATCTCGTTCCCCACCGGACGAAACCCGTTGATCATCGCTTCGACCATGCATTCGCGGACCTCTGCGATCGAGTACTCCTTCGGCCCTTTCTCGGCTTTCGCCCTGTCGTGCAGGAAACCGAGGGGCGTCCCCTGTAGCGGCATGAAAACCCGAGTCATCACCTCGTCAGTCAGGACCGCCTTGATCTGACGGATGCCTTCCGCGAGCGAGACGGCCTGCTCAAGCATGGGGAGTAGAGCGAGCGTGTCCGTGTTGCAGGTCGTCAGAACCGCGTCCAAGCGGTGGATTGAGCGTTCGATCGCCGTCGACGGCTCGGCCTCCGGCGTCTTCGGTTCGGTCTTGGGTTGTGCTTTGCGTCCCATCGTTCTCCTATTGTCGCCGCAAGGCGAGCTTCGTGCGTTGCTTCATCGTAACGGCGCCGGCGGCGTCGAGTAGCTTGCGGAGTTCACGCCTCGCGGCGGCGCTCTGAACGGCTGGCCCTTTGGCTTCGACGAGCGCTTCGACCTTGACGACGGACATCCTCAGGCAGGCCGCGAAATCTGCGTCGTCGAACCCGAGTTGCTCGAGGACGCCCCACGCCTCGATCGGATTGAGCTCCCGGTGATCCTCCGCTTGCGACGTGAGCCGCATTCCGTCGGCGCGGACGACGTCGCCGTGAGTTGCGATCCAGCTCCGGAGCGTGTCCATCGCCCCGAAACAGAGCGCCATCACGCTCTTCGAGCGCTGATAGAGCGTGACGATCTCGTCGTCAGTCATTCTCGCGAGCGGGGAGCCGGTGCGAGGAAACCGGCCCTTGACGAGAGCCGCGATGTCGCGCCGCGCCAGGGCGTTGGCTGCCCTGCATTCGTGGGCGCGCGGGCAGTACAGGCAGTGAGGACCGGAGCGGAAGATCCCATCCCAATTGACGACGCGGGCCCGGGTGTCGTGCAGCCAGTCGAGCGCGTCCTCCCTCGTCATGCTGTAGTTTTCGATCTCCCCGTCCCGGACCCAGAGGATCGTCACGGTGACGCTCTCGAGCTCCGGCCGATTCATGAGCAGGAGCGTCCCATAACATCGGATTTGGTCGACGTTATCAGAGTCGAGGCGTCCGGTTTTCCAGTCCGCGACCCTGCCAGTGCGCCCGACGATCGAAATGATATCCGCGTGTCCCGTGAGGAGGAGGCGATCGGCCACATGCCGGAGCTCGACCTCGACGGCGGCCTCCGGGAAACTCACGACGACCTCGTCCCAAAGTCTCTGGCCGCGAGCAGAGAGGAACCGGAGCTCGCGCGCGTCGCAATTGTAGTCTTTCGCGACTCTGTCGATCTTCGACCACGGAAGCACGCCATCGCGGACGAGGCTGGCGAGCATGACGTGAGTGGCCGATCCGAGTGTCGCGGTCGGGTGAGACTGGTCGACGCGGATCTTCCCCCGGAGGCTGCCAGCACACTTGCGGCCTAGCGGCGCAGAGCTCGCGCGGACGTGGAAGGTTTCGACAGGTTTCACGTCAGGCTTTCCGGTCGAGCCTCAGGAAGTCGCCGACCGCTTGGGAGCGGTTGCGCATCGCCTCGCGTTTCAGTGCACGACCTCTCCGTTCGATGGCGCTCGCCAAGTTGAACTTGTCGGTTCCGGCTTCTGCTTCGAGCGGTGCCAGAGCTTCACGGACCTGTCGCGCGAGTTCGGGCTTCTTGCAAGCGATGACGATTCCATGCTTCATGATCACTCCTTCGGTTTGAGTTGCTCTTCGAGTTCCTCGATCTGGTCGAGAGCGGCGCACAGCTCCCCGTCGAGCTCGCGGAGTCGTTCGGAGGCCCACACAGCATCATCGCCGGGACCGTTATCGTCGTCGAACCATTCACACAGCTCCGTTTCGAGCTCGTCGAGCGCGCTGGCAATCTCGTCGAGTTGGGCTGTCTTGCTGACCGCGAGGCGATTCACGAAATCCTTGAACGACTCCGTCAGCTCCTGGACTTTCTCCTCCCATTCAGTCGCCATCAGAATCCTCCTCGGTGGGGTCGAGTCGTTCGTTGCGAATGTCAGCGTCCCCGGCGATCGAAGCGTCGCAACACAGCCGCTCCTCCGCGAAAGCTTGGTCGACCTTCTGCAGGATGTCCTGAAGCCGCTCGAGCGCCCAATCGCGGGGAACGAAGGCGCGGACCTTGAATGGCCGGCGCGGGTCCTTCAAACCAATCACCGCGAGCCAGCCGTCGACCTCCGGGCGGGTATAGGCGCTGAATGCAGGGAATCCGTTGACCGCAATCGCGACGAAGAGCGTCGTCGGTTTGATCCGGTCAACCATCGTTCTCTCGCTTCCCGGCCAGAATCGTCCGTGCAACGTCCCGTTCTTCGCGCAGGCGTTGGCAGCCTTTCAGGCACGTTTCCAGCCTGCCCTGGAGTGCGTCGCGCTGCCTTTCCCGATCGAGGCAGGCTACTTCTGCCTCGTATCGCGCCGCGCTTTGGGTGTCGGCTTCCGCGCGCATTTGCTCGAGATCGTTCCGGGCCGTGTCGAGCTCGGTTCTCGCTAGATTGCGTTGGAGTTTGAGACAATCCCTGTCGCTGGCGGTGGTTTCGGCCTCTGCGATCCAAGCGTCGCGGGAGTTAGTGACCTTCGTCAGCTCGAGCTTGACTGCCTCGACTAGCTTCCGTGCCTCGTCGCGCTCCGCTAGGAGCGTTTGGCCTTGTAGCTTCATGATTGACATGGAACCCAAGGCGTCCCCGAGCTCGCGGCCCTGCTTCAGCGTTTGGGCCCGGAGAGTGGCAATGTCGACTTCGACCGGAATCAACGGCGCCCCATCCTTCCGACGTGCCCAAAGAATCTCCATCTCGTCGGGTACGTCCTGATTTGGGCGGCTGGAAACGAGCGTCCAAGCGCCTTCTGTGCGCGCAACCCGATTCTTTCCGTCGGAGTCGACCGGTAGGAACGTCGGACCTTTGGTGTCGCCCCACGCCAGATCGTGCTCCTCGTTCGTCAGCGGTGGAAGGTTCGTCGCTAGCATTTCGAATGCCTCCGCGTGCTCGGCGCACGGCTCGTCCCCTTTGGAGCTTCCCATCTCTCCATGGTTACCAAGGGTAAGCGCACCCAGGGGCGCGGGGCAAGAAAAATTCACGAAACCCTCGAGGCCCTCGGATCCCGGGGAGCGGGACGCGAGCTTCTCACGCGATGGATCAAGGGTTGGCCGCACGGGCGAACATTTTTAGTTTGCCGTCGACGCTCTGATCGCTTACCAGTAGTAACCGTGATGGGAACGATGGCGGAGCGCTTGCGCTGGGCCCGTGGGGTTTCGGGTCTCACGACCCGCGAGCTCGCGGAATTGGCTGGTATCAGCCACGCCTATCCGACGCTGATTGAAACGGGCCGGCGCCAGTCGGTCGCGACGGAAATCACGGATAGGCTCGCTGCTATTTTCGGGACGCAGCCGGCTTGGCTGGTCTATGGCGCTGGACGACGGCCCGGCAAAAAGCATCTGCTGGCTGCGGTGAAGGCCGCTCGGGAGGCAGCGTGAAGCGCCGCGGCGTCGTGCGGATGCGCCGGCGGGCTCCCCCGGTCGAGCTCGCTCCCGGTGGGATGCTCGGTATCCTCGACGACCGCGTCGACACGACGCCGGGATTCGGGGACATGCTCGAGCTCAAATTCTCGACGTGGCTCGTGGCTTCGCTCCGGATCCTCCGGGTTGACCGATGACAGCGTGGGAGCGAGGGGTTTCAGCCATGAGGGCGATTTCCGTCCGCCAGCCTTGGGCATGGGCGATCCTGCAGTTGGGGAAGCGCGTCGAAAATCGCACTTGGAAACCGCCGGCGAAGCTCATCGGCCGGCGGATCCTCCTGCACGCTTTGAAGGCGTCCGCTCCGGCTGAGGAGCTGCTCGCTCTGCAGTGGATGGCGGCCCGGGGACTTTTCAGTCCCGGGACGATGAATCTCGACTGGCCCGGGCTGGCGAATCTAGAACGGGGCGGCATCGTCGGCCGGGTTCGCCTCGTCGGCTGTGTTTCCTACTCGTCGGATCCCTGGTTTATGGGACCGATCGGCTGGCTCCTCGACGAGGCCACGTCGATCCCGTTCGTTGCCTGTCGCGGCGCGTTGGGCTGCTGGAAGGCCCCGCCC
>Ga0224498_10000295_pt1 | contig 11770 bp, 14 predicted proteins | sample SF_Jul11_sed_USG_5_FD_167971 | JGI IMG/M metagenome (GOLD analysis project Ga0224498, IMG submission 167971) | Sediment microbial communities from San Francisco Bay, California, United States - SF_Jul11_sed_USGS_21 | ecosystem: Environmental > Aquatic > Marine > Sediment | place: USA...
GCGCAGCGCGATAGTTTCGCCCCGTCGGATGTCGAGATCGACGCCATCGAGCACGACATGCTCGCGATCGCCCTCGCGAAAACGGCGGCACAGACCGCGAGCCTCGATTGCAAATTCGTCCGGTGACATTGCGTCACTGTGAAGTATCGGCCGGAGGGGGGCAATGGCCTTTGTGTAACAAGTTGAATCGAACTGGCCGACGCTCAGTCCTCGTCCCTGTCAGCCTTGAAGTTACGCCTTGCGAAATCCCAGTTGATCAGGCGGGTCAGGAATGCGTCGATGTAGGCATCACGCCTGTTCTGGTAGTCGAGGTAGTAGGCGTGCTCCCAGACGTCCAGCGTCAGTAATGGAGTAACGCCAGCGGTAAGCGGTGTCTCGGCATTGCCCGTGCTGACGATGTCGACGCCTTGTGCGGTGCGCACAAGCCATGTCCAGCCGCTGCCGAACTGTCCGAGCGCGGATTTCTTGAAAGCGTCGTGGAACCCGGCAAGGTCGCCGAACCTTCTGTCGATCGCATGGGCCAGCGCCCCGGTTGGTTCGCCACCGCCTTCGGGCGACATGCTGTTCCAAAGAAAGGTGTGATTCCAGATCTGGGCGGCATTATTGAATACACCCACATCGGCCGCTTCATGTGCAGCGGAAATGATCATCTCGAGCGGCAGGTTTTCATACTTGGTGTCGCCAATCGCCGCGTTCAGCTTGTCGGTATATGCCTTGTGATGCTTGCCGTAGTGAAATTCGAGTGTTTGTTCAGACACATGGGGTGCCAGCGCGTTGGTCGCGTAGGGCAGGGCGGGAAATTTGACGGACATTGCTTACTCCAAAAAAAGTTTTGCCGGAAGAATGACGCGCCCCTGTGAGCAGAAGTGGCGCGAATACAAATTGTTGCGCATGCTCACTCTCGCCGAAAAGGTTTGTTGCCATGACCGCCGCGATGTAGAAGACCAGCATCAATACCGCCAGGATTGAACCCGTACCGGGTAAAGCTTTGAACAAGGCACCCACGACGGCGCGCATTTATCGCGAAATCGAAGATGTTCCAGCCGCCACGGAAGAATCGACTTCGATACAAGCAAATCTTCAGGCCGATTTCAATTGTGAAAACCCGCAGTGCAGCCGAGTCGATGGCCAGTAATAACGGCCCGCCGCTGCCATGACCCGCGGCGAGGTTTCGAGCCCGAGCACGATTGCCTCGTGCGCGCGCACGTAGCGATCGAAACCGATTAACCCTCGTCGCCACTCCTGGTGTGATCGACGTAGATGATCTCATCGACTGGGAAGTTCAAACGCCTCGCTTTCTCAACCAGGGTTGTGAGCAGGTCTCGGTCGATTTTAGGGGAGCGGGCCAGGATCCACAGGTGGTCGGTATCCGGTCCGGCGACCATCGCATACTCGTAGTGCTCTTTGTCCAACTCGATGATGTTGTATGCGCCGTAAAACGGACCAAAAAACGAAACCTTCAAACGGCCGATATCAGTCTCACCGACGAAGTAGGCCTTGCCCTCGGCATCATCCCACTCTCCCTTTGCCACCTTGTAGCCGCGATTGACCACGGCCACACCGCCGTCATCTCGCAGGCTGTATGTGGCCGTAATATCGGACATGCCTCGCTCGAAACTGTGATCGAGCCTCGCGATTTCATACCAGGTGCCGAGGTAGCGATCCATCTCGAACCCGTCAACGACGTCAACGCCCTCCGGGACACCCATGCAGGCGCTCTGCAAAGCGCTCGAAATCAGCGCCAATGCTGCAACTGACAATTTCTTCCATCGATTCATGTTGAGCGGGTCCTTGGCAGGTACATTTTACTTTCCATTTGTGACGTCGCCGCCGCTCGCCTTCCAGGCATTGAAGCCACCGCCAATATGACAGGTCTTCAATCCCATTTGCTGTGCAACGTCAGCGGCCAGGGCAGACCGCCAGCCCAGGTTACAAAAGAAGACGAACTCCTTCGGTTCGGCGAATTCAGCATGGTGATAGGGGCTTTCCGGATCGATCCAGAACTCCAGCAGGCCGCGCGGGCAGTGAAATGCACCGGGAATTCCACCGTCGCGCTGCAACTCCCGGACATCGCGCAGGTCCACGAAAACCGCGTCGTCCGAGCCCAACCGGTCGATAGCTTCCTCGACGGAAATGGTCCGTATTCGTGCCTCGGCCGCATCAACCAGGGCTTTGTAGCCAATTGTGCTCATATTTCCGGTCCCTTTTGAGTCCGCTGGAGCATCATACTAAGCCGAAAGTCGTAGCCGCTGCGAGCATTGCCCGGCCCCGTTCCGTTCCAGAAAGCGCTAGAATTTGCTCTCCTTCGATCTGAAAGGAAAAAAAGCGATGAAACAGAAGAAAAATGCTCTGAAACTGTGCGCCGGGATTGTGGCGCTCGTCTCTGTCTTGGCTCTGTCGGCTTGTGGGGAAAAGCAACAGGCAGCGGCGCCGGCGGAGAGCAAGGTCGAGAAAGAAGTGATTGTCTGGAAACTGGCCCAGACCTGGGTGACGGGATTCCCTATCTTTGGCGACGCGGTCATCAACATGGCCGACATGGTCAAAACGATGTCCGATGGCGAACTGGAAATTCGGATCGACTCGGCAAACAAGCACAAGGCGGCACTTGGCATCCTCGACATGGTCAAGGCCGGCCAGTATGAAATGGGTCACTCAGCGTCGTATTACTGGAAGGGCAAGGACGTCAATACGATGTTCTTCTCCACCATGCCCTTCGGCATGATCGCTCCTGAACAGTACGCCTGGTTCTATTACGGCGGCGGCATGGAATTGATGCAGAAGGTCTACGACAAGCACGGCGTCTACTCCTTTCCTGGCGGCAACACCGGTAACCAGATGGGCGGCTGGTTTCGAAAGGAAATCAACTCGCTTGATGACCTGAATGGTTTGAAAATGCGCGTGCCGGGCTTTGCCGGTGAAGTCCTCTCCAAACTGGGTGTCGTGGTAACGAACATTGCACCTGGTGAACTGTATACAGCGCTAGAGCGCGGCACTATTGACGCCCTGGAGTGGGTCGGACCATCACTCGATCTCAATATGGGATTCCAGAAGATCGCTCCTTACTACTACACCGGATGGCACGAGCCGGCCACGGAACTGCAGTTCATGGTGAACAAGGCCGCGTTTGATGCCTTGCCTGAGCATTTGCAGAATATCCTGACCATTGCGATGCAGTATGCGGCCTATGACATGTATGCCCGTTCCTACCACGAAAGCGCGGTCAACTGGGCCTCGATAGAGAAGGAGTATCCGGAAGTCAAAATCCGTACGTTCTCGCCTGAGATCATTGCTGCAATGAAACGAGTCAACCAGGAACTGCTGGAGGAAAGTGCGGCCAGTGATCCGATCTTCAACGAAATTCTCGAATCGCAAAGTGCCTACATGAAGATGGCGCGCAAGTGGACCGAAATTTCCGACTACGCGTATCTGAAGGACAACCTCGAGTAGTTCGGTTCAGGCTCCCGGCTTCGGTCGGGAGCCTTTGATCGGGGTACGAAAGCAATCCATGTTGCTGAGGCTAGAGAAAATCTTCGATCGCTTCTCCGACGTGATGGGGTGGGTTGCGGGTGGTCTCAATCTGCTGATGCTGCTCAACGTCTTTTATGACTCGATCACGCGTTATTTCTTCAACAGTGGCTCGATCGCCCTCCAGGAGACGGAGTGGCACCTGTTCGCGATGGTCTTTCTTTTTGGCATCGCCTATGCACTGAAGGAAGACGGTCACGTACGAGTTGATGTCCTGTACGACCGTTTCTCGCCCCGTTGGAAAGCCTTTGTCAATATCGGGGGCACCGTGTTGTTTTTGTTGCCGTTGAGCGTGCTGATTGTCGAGGGTTCCGTCTGGTACGTGCAGGAAGCCTTCGGCTCGGGCGAAGTCAGTGGGGATCCTGGAGGCCTGCCTCATCGCTGGCTGATCAAGCTGGTCATTCCGGCTTCCTTCGTTTTTCTGATTGTCTCGGCAACGGGCTTCGTCATTCACAATATTAATGTTCTCCGGGGTGTCGCCGGAGTGCCGGATACTGATGAGCGCCGACCGCTGGTCTGACGGTAACAGGCCATGATCGGACTGGTCATGTTCGCCGTTGCCCTGTTGCTGCTGCTGGTCGGCTTTCCGGTGGCGTTTACCTTTGGTGGCGTCGCGGTTTTCTTCGGTCTGCTCGCCGAGGGGCCGGAGATCTTCTCCCTGATGCCGCATCGCATCTGGTCGATCATGAACAATACGATCCTGATGGCCATCCCGCTGTTTATTTTTATGGGCATCGTATTGCAGAAGTCCAACCTGGCTGAACGTCTGCTCGAATCGATGGGCTTTCTGTTCGGCGAGATACGTGGCGGCATTGCCATCTCGACAATCCTGGTCGGCGCCTTGCTGGCCGCATCCACCGGTGTAGTCGGTGCAAGCGTGGTTGCCATGGGCGTGATCTCCCTGCCGGTGATGCTCAAGTACAACTATGACAAGCGATTGGCGAGTGGAACCATCTGTGCCGCCGGCACCCTCGGCCAGATTATTCCGCCCTCCATTATTCTCATCATTCTCGGTGATGTCTTTCAGGAGCCTGTTGGCGACCTTTTCAAGGCTGCTCTCTGGCCTGGGCTGTCCCTGGTCCTGTTCTACATTGCCTACATTGTCATCGTTACGCTGAGCAATAAGGACCTTGCGCCACCAATCCGGCTCGAGGAGGCGTCGGGCTCGAAACCGCAACAGGTATTGCATGCGCTGCGGGCAGTTATTCCGCCGCTCGTGCTGATCGTCCTGGTGCTCGGCTCAATCCTGACCGGCGTGGCGACGCCAACGGAATCATCTTCGGTCGGGGGCATCGGTGCAATCCTCCTCGCTGCCCTGTACGGCCGGTTCTCGATTCGCATGGTCTGGGAGAGCTCGCTGGAGACCGTCAAAATTACCGCCATGGTCTTTGCGATCCTGATCGGCGCGACGGCTTTTTCGATGGTCTTCACCTACACGGGCGGCGACTGGATCGTCGAGGAGTTCATGCTGAGCCTGCCGGGCGAGGAGTGGGGTTTCCTGATCCTGTCCATGCTGGTCATCATGGCGCTGGGCTTCTTCATCGACTTCGTCGAGATTTCCTACATTGTTGTACCGATCCTGGTGCCCATCGCCGCCAGCCTGGGCATCAACCCCATCTGGTATGCAATCCTGATCGCGATGAACCTGCAGACATCATTCCTGACGCCGCCATTCGGCTTCAGTCTGTTTTATCTCAAGGGTGTTGCGCCAGCCGAAGTCCGCACGACCGATATCTATGTCGGCGTCGTGCCTTTTATCGTTCTGCAGATGATCGTGCTGGCGATCCTCGTCGTGTTCCCGCAGATGTTTGGTCTCTCGCCACACTAGGGACGGGAGGAGAGGCGGATCGGAATACGTTTCGCGCCGAAGTTGCCCGGCGTTGCATCGAAGTGCCCCGGGATCTGCGTGCCGCAGCTGCGGCAGGCACCGTTGGCGTCGAGGTGCCATGCGCCGAGTTCGTACCAGTCGCGTTCGATGACGAGCGCCTTGCAGTGCGGGCACCAGGTGCTGTCGCCGGCACGGTCGTGAACGTTGCCCGTGTAAGCGAAGTGGACGCCGTTATCCATGGCGATCTGGCGGGCGCGGCTCAAGGTGTTCGCAGGCGTGCTCGGCACGTCGAGCATCTTCCAGTCCGGGTGGAATGCCGAAAAGTGCATCGGTACGTCCGGACCGAGGTGCTCGACGACCCAGCGTGTCATCTTGTCCAGCTCGGCGTCCGAGTCGTTTTGGCCCGGGATCAGCAGCGTTGTCGTTTCAAGCCAGGTGTCGGTCTCGTGATAAATGTACGCCAGCGTCTCCAGCACGGGCCCGAGGTGACCGCCACACACCTTGTGATAGAAACGATCGGTGAAGGCCTTGAGATCGACATTGGCGGCATCCATCGCAGCGAAGAATTCGGCGCGGGGCTTCGGATCAACATAGCCGGCCGTGACGGCGACCGACTTGATGCCGCTTTCGCTGCACGCAGCTGCGACGTCGACCGCGTACTCGAGGAAAATGACAGGATCGTTGTAGGTGTAGGCGATGCTGCGGCAGCCGACCTCGACGGCCGCTTCAGCGAGACGCTGGGGAGAAGCACTGTCGGCGAGCGTATCCATCTCGCGGGACTTGCTCATATCCCAGTTCTGGCAGAACTTGCAGGCCAGGTTGCAGCCGGCGGTGCCAAACGACAGCACGCTGCTGCCGGGATAGAAATGATTGAGCGGCTTTTTCTCGATCGGGTCGACGCAGAATCCCGATGACCGCCCGTAAGTAACAAGCTTCACCTCGTCGTCGAGGCGCTGGCGCACGTAGCACAGGCCGCGCTGGCCCTCCCGCAGGCGGCAATGGCGCGGGCAGACATCGCATTGCAGGCGTCCGTCTGTCTCGCGGTGCCAGTATTTGGTGCTGACGACTGTTTCGTGCATGCTTGAGATGTGGCGTCCAGTCCCCAATTAACAAGCATGATAAAACAGGATCGGGCAGAAGAATGAAGGCTCGGCGCGCAGCCGTTGCCGGGATGTTCTACCCGGCGGACACAGCGGTGCTCGAACGCACTGTCTCGGAGTTACTGGCCGCAGTGCCGGCCAGCAGCGACGGCGCGAAGGCCATCATCGCACCGCACGCGGGCTATCAATACTCGGGCCTCACGGCGGCCTACGCGTATCGCCTGCTCGAGGGTCGGCGGAAGATGATCCGCAGAGTCGTATTGCTCGGTCCGGCGCATCGTGTCTATTTGCAGGGCATGGCGCTGCCATCGGCCGATACGTTCACGACACCGCTCGGCGACGTGCCGGTCGATGCAGATGCTGTCGAACAGGCACTCGGCCTGCCGGGTACTCAGGTCTCGGACGAGGCACATGCCGACGAGCACAGCCTCGAGGTACACCTGCCGTTTCTGCAGACCGTCCTCGAAGACTTCCAGGTTGTTCCGATCGTCGTCGGCGTCTGTCCTGCGCACGAGGTCGAGTCCGTGCTCAGCGCGCTGTGGGGCGGCGACGAAACGCTGATCGTCGTCAGCTCGGACTTGTCACACTTTCATTCTTACGAGATCGCGCGTGAAGTCGATGCGAGTACGACCGCTCGCATCGAGGCTCGTGAGGCAACGCTGCATGGCGAAGATGCCTGCGGCGCCTACGCAGTGAATGGCCTCTTGCTGGCAGCAACGTCCCACGGCTTGCAGGTACGCACGCTGGATACCAGGAACTCCGGCGATACGGCGGGCGACAAGAGCCGGGTTGTTGGGTACGGAGCCTATGCAATCACCTGATCGACACGTATTGCCGGGTGCTGATCTTCTGCGTCTTGCGCGCGACTCGATCGAATACGGGCTGGACCATGACAAGCCTGTGCCGGTCGATCTCGATGGCCTGCCGATGGACTTGTTGGAACCGGCCGCGACGTTCACGACGCTGCGGCTAGACGAGAAACTCCGAGGCTGCTGTGGCTCGCTCGAAGCGGCGCATCCCCTCGCAATGGACGTCGCACGGTCGGCGTTTCAGGCGGCATTTCGAGATCTGCGTTTTCAACCACTGGCTCGAGGCGAGTTCGGACGCATCAGGCTGGAAGTTTCCGTGCTGTCACCTTTGGATGAAATTCGCGTCACCGATGAAGTGGATTTGCTGAATCACCTGGTGCCGGGCACCGACGGCCTCGTCATCGTCGAAGGTGCACGTCGCGCGACGTTCCTGCCGAAGGTCTGGGAGTCATTGCCGGAACCGCGCCGGTTCCTGGCCGCGCTGAAAACCAAGTGTGGGATGCCGGATGATTACTGGTCGGAGGGACTTCGGTTCTTCCGCTACCGGACAACCTTGTACGCGGAGCCGGCCGATATTGTTGGTGTTCAGTGTGTGCCAAGCACGATGTAGCCGCCCGACCTTTCATCGCGCTCCAGAACGAGTTGTTTGCGCTTTGCGGCTTCTTCAAGAAGGTCGCTGAAAGAGCTGAAGCCATACGTGGATTCGGAAAACCCGGGCCGCCGGCGCTTGAGCGTTTGTTTAATCATTGATCCCCAGAGCTTGGTCCTGTCGCCACGCTCGGAATATAACGCCTCTGTTGTGTCGATCACGAGATCAATTGCTTCCTGCGCCGGGTCGGCTTTTTTGGTGGCTTTTTTCTTGGGACTCGATTTCGAAGATTTCTTTGAGGTCTTCTTGCTTCTTGTGGCGCGTTTGGCCGGAGCCTGGATCGATACGAGGTCATCATAAAATATGAACTCGTCGCAATTGCTGATCAGGAGATCAGATGTCGACTGTTTGACGCCAACGCCGATAACGGTTTTTGCGTTCTCGCGCAGCTTGCTGACCAATGGCGAAAAGTCTGAATCACCTGAAATAATGACAAAGGTGTCGATGTGCTCCTTGGTGTAGCAAAGGTCGAGCGCATCGACGACCATGCGAATATCCGCAGAGTTCTTTCCGGAGAGCTTGACGTGGGGAATTTCAATCAGCTCGAATGCGGCTTCGTGCATTCGCGCCTTGTATTGCTTGTATCGATCCCAGTCGCAGTAAGCTTTTTTGGTAACGATGCTTCCTTTTAGAAGTAATCGCTCGAGCACAAGGCCTATATCGAACTTGTCCGCGCCGACGTCGCGCACGCCAAGGGCAATATTCTCGAAATCGCAGAACAAGGCGAGCTGTTTGTCTTCATTCATATTTGCAGCCTGAGTGTGGCAGTTTGGATTGGTGCTTCACTATACGGTGTGGAGCGGCTGCGTCCAGCGTGATTGCGATAATAACCGGAAGCAGACGATACGAAAGGCGAGTGGCCGGGAGCAGGTGCTCCCGGCCCATGTCGTAAATACGGGTGATGGAAGTAGAAAGTTCCGTCACCAACGTCTACGCGGCGACTTCGATGCGTCGTGGCTGCGCCTTGGCTTGTTTCGGAATCAGAATTTCCAGCACGCCGTGACGATCGGATGCCTTGACATTGTCGGCATCGACCGTGTCCGGCAGGATGAAACGGCGATAAAAACGACCGCTTCCGCGTTCCGTGCGCCGATGGACCAAGTTTTCAGTTTCCTTTTCGGCCTGCATGAAGCGTTCGCCCGCGATCGTCAGCACCCCGGATTCCAACGTGATTTCCACGTCTTTAGGATCGACACCGGGAACGTCAATGTAGAGCTGGAATTTGTCGTCGAATTCATTGATATCGACGCTCGGTATCCAGTCTGCGGTGACGCCGCTGCTGTCGTTTGTATTCCAGTTTGAAAACAGGCGATTGATATCTTTCTGAAGCTCCCGGGCACCCAGCCAGGGATCGTATTTGACTAATGACATTGCGTTGCCTCCAATTATCTAACTTATTGAAAACATGGCAAGTTCTTGCCAGTCGCTTGTCGAGATGTGGTCGTGTGGAGCGTTTTCAAGCCCCGGTTTCTGGAAAATCTTGAAATTTTTTTGGCGGTCATTACCTAGTAGAAAATTGACTGTTCCGCTCCACGCCGGGGCTGGAGTGAACCCCTGTAAACGCACCCAGCATATCGAGTCGTGCGCGCAGTGATTCGATTTCCTCGAGCAAATCGAGGACTAATGCAATGCTGGACAGATTGAGGTCAAGGTCCCGCTGAAGTCGCCGTGCCTTCATCGCCGTGTGCAGGCTGCTTCCCGGGAACTGCCACGTTTGTCTCGCGCCCCCGGTTGGGTGGAGCACACCCTGTTCCACCAGCGCCACGACCCACTCCGTCTGACATCCGCAAACATGGCAAACGTCTTTGAGTGAGTAGTAGACCTGTTCGTCGAGCAGGATTCCGGTGACAGCGTGTCGGGTCATGATTTTCTATCCCTCAAAGTGCTTGCGCGGGTTGTATGGCAACTCGTCACGCATCTTGTTGAACAGCTCTTTCGCTTTTTCCGTATCTGCGGGCGGTACGGTCAACTGTGCGATCACGTACAAATGACCCGGAGGGTTGCCGGGGATACCTCGATTGCTAAGGCGCAGTTTTTTGCCACCCCTGGTTCCTGCCGGAACCTTCAGGTCTACCGGGCCCGCGGGCGTAGGAACCTTGATTGTCGCGCCTAGTGCGGCCTCCCAGGGCGTCAGCGGCAGGTCGAGGTATACATCCTTGCCGTCGACGCGGTACAGAGCGTGAGCCTCGAAATCAACGTCAAGGTAGAGGTCGCCAGCTCGGCCATTACCAATACCGGGTGCGCCCTGACCGGCCAGTCGAATACGCTGGCCCTTGCGAACGCCTTTCGGAATTCTGACATTTAGCTGCCGCGTTCGATTTACTACGTGGCCGCTGGAATCGACTTCGGGTGTTCGCAAACTGATTGACCGGGTGGCGCCCCGATAGGCATCTTCGACATTGATCAGGACTTTTGCGTGATGGTCCTGCCCCGAAGCGTCAAATCGTGTCCGGCCGCCGGCGAAGCCATGTGTCCTGGCACCGCCGAATAGCCCTTCGAAGAAGTCACTGAACGCATCGGGACCTCCGGCATCAAAGCCGCGTCCACTAAACTCGAAACCGGCATCCCATCCCGGCGGCGGCTTGAACTCCTGCCCGGCTTTCCAGTTAGCGCCCAGTTCATCATAGGCGGCGCGCTTTTCCGGATCCTTGAGGACGGCATACGCTTCACCAAGATCCTTGAAAAGCTGTTCCGCGTCAGGGCTGTCGCTGACATCAGGATGGTACTTGCGCGCCAGGCGACGATAGGCTTTTTTTATATCTTCCTGGCTTGCGTCGCGCTCAAGCCCCATGATTTTGTAGTAGTCCTTGTAACGCACGAGAGACCTCCACTCAACCTGGCGATGGCTCGCGTTCACGGCTCAATATCCATCCTTATAAAGCCACATGGACGGAGTACTGATCTCCTGAAATTTTATCGTGTTTGTAGTGCTTAAGGCGACAGGAAATATCAATGCGATTGCTTCGCAAATGACGGCGTCGATGACTACAAGAAAAAATATCCTCGTGCAAAGGTGATGTTCGCCATCGACCCCGACCAGAAGATTCATTTCCCTGTGTCGGATGAGCCGCTCGAACCCGGGGCCGGCTGGTCGGTAACGTCGTTGCTCTAAGATCCTGGCAACGAAGATACTGCCAACCATTACAGGCAGGGCTCAGATTTGCTGCTATCCTGATCCGGGCACGGTTACTGTCGACCAGGCAGAGAAAGGGGCAGGTTAATGTCAATGCAGTTTTCACGCCGCGATCTTGTTCGAGGCATTCTTGGCGGTGCCGCGAGCCTGGCACTCACTCCGATGTCACTTGCACAGCTCGGTCCTCCGCCGGGCATGATTGCATTGCGTTTCAATGAGAATCCGTACGGGCCGAGCCCTGGCGCTCTAAAAGCAGCTGCCAGAGCCGCCGCGCTTGGCGCTTACTATGCCGACGACATGTACGCGCCGCTGCTGCAAACAATCGCGGACCGGAACAATGTTGCCCTTGAGAATATGGTGCTTTCCTCAGGGTCGAACGAAGGGCTGCAGGCGGCGTTCGTTGCCTGGGGCGGCAAAGGCCGCATCGTGCTGCCGAGCCTGACTTATACGGCTCATGTTCACTATGCGCGTCGCATGGGCGTCGATGTCGTACCGGTACCGCTCAAGGACGACCTGGCAATTGATCTGGACGCGATGGCTGCTGCAGTAAACGACGACGTGAGCCTGGTCTATATCTGTAATCCCAATAACCCAACCGGGCACACACTGGATGGCGACGCACTGAGAGACTTCTGCCGCAGCGTTGGGCGGCGCGCGGTTGTAATGATTGATGAGGCATATAACGAACTCACGGACCGGCCGGATTACACGTCGATGATCGATCTT
>Ga0224498_10000301_pt1 | contig 11622 bp, 10 predicted proteins | sample SF_Jul11_sed_USG_5_FD_167971 | JGI IMG/M metagenome (GOLD analysis project Ga0224498, IMG submission 167971) | Sediment microbial communities from San Francisco Bay, California, United States - SF_Jul11_sed_USGS_21 | ecosystem: Environmental > Aquatic > Marine > Sediment | place: USA...
GATGGTGTTGCTCGTTCTTCAACTGCAATTGGCACTCCTGAAGACATGATTCCAACATTTGAAAAATTCATGGATGCTGGTGTAAATCATTTTGTAATTAGATTCTGGGGTAAGAATTACTTTGGTTCTATTGATAAATTTGCAAGCCATGTAATGCCTACACTTCGAGAAAAAGCTAATCAGTAGAACAATACTATCTTTCCAATAGCATATAAAAAATCATTTACTTTACTAGTTCTTAGACTATATGATGGATGAAGACCTTCCTGAGGAAGTAAAAAAATGCCTTGATATTTTAGAAGAAAATATCGACATGTTGGCAAATCTTGAATATGATTTGGATGATGAAAAAGAAGATGAATTAACCCCTAACATGGAACTTCATAATCTATATGATATGACTGAAGATGTGTCTGAATCAACAAAACTGAAACGTGCAGAATCAAATTTTACAAGACGTCAGTCTGAAAATTCTTCATGATTTGTGTGGTCTTTTATTTTTTGTAAATGATTTGGCTTTACGTTTATTTTTTTGTTTTTCCAATCTTTTTCTGGTGCGTTCTGTTGCATTTGTTGAGCCCTGAATAATTTTTGTTTTACTTCCATCTTTTAGCATGATTTCTTTTCCTTTGAATCTAAATTCCACATCTCGACATTTTATGTAATATTTTTTGAGACAAAAAAATATTCTGTTGTTTGTACCGTGCATTTCTTTAACTTCTTTTGACTTTTTTAATTCATTAAGGATATTTCGTAGCATACCCTTGTCAATGTCTGTAATTCTATGCAATTCTCTAAACCAAATGAATCGTGATTCTGATCCCCATTCTTCTAAAAGATCTAATGTTGTTCGTGTTGCCTTTTCTCTTTCCTCATCAATTTCAACCATTTGCATATCTTGCAATTCTCCTAAATTTAGCAATTTACATTAATGAGTAATTTTGATGATAAAAGTCAAATTTTAGAATGTTCTTTCTTTTTGATAATTTTTATGATCTTCTCCTATGGGAACAGGATTTAAAACTGAATGCACGGAATTGGAATGCAAAATTTTAGAAATCAAAGCAATGATCAGAGAACTAGATGAAGACGATTAATAATATCTCTTTGATTTTGTTTTTCTTTCTTTGATTCTAGATTTTGTTACTTTGACTGCTTGTTTTTGATTATTCTCCATCTTATTTGCTATTGAATCAATCTGTTTGATTATTTTTGCTTGTAATTCGACAGAATTTGTCTTTAGTAATTTTGTTTTTAATTTTTTCAATTGATTAGAGTACCCATCAAAATCATCTTTTAATTCATTAAGGTAAGGATCGTCCATGATCTTTTTTTATCTACCTGGTATTTTAGGGATTTCTATGATCTGGATTTATAATATTATTTTATTGAATTAATTTATGCAATTAACTGGAATTCTTCAGATTAGATCATATGAAAAAATAAAAGAATTTCTAAATGAAGAACATGTTGGGCGTATATCTAGTATAGATGAAAATGGGTTTCCTCAAATAATCCCTATGAACTTTGTATTTCTTAACGATGTCGTTTACATGCATTCTCATGTGAAAGGTGAGAAACTAGATAATATTTTTCGAAACAATAAAGTGGGTTTTGAAGCTGATAGGGAATTGGAATTTTTACCCTCTTATTTTGAAGATCCATGCAATGCGTCTCTTGCTGATACATTGTACATCAGTGTTATAATCAAAGGAATTGCATCTTTTGTATCTGATAGAGAAGAAAAAACATTTGCACTAAACGGATTGATGAAAAAATATCAGCCTGAAGGACAATATGATCCAATCAAATCTGATATGCGAGTTTTAGATGCTGTTAGTATTATTAAAATAACTTCTCAAACACTTCATGGAAAGTACAAAATTGGACAACACATGAAACCTGAAAATAGATTGAATTTGGCACAAAAAATTCTAAAGAAAAATTCTTCTTCTGCACTTAAAACTTTGAAAATTATGGGTTTTGAGTTAACTGATGAAGGGCTAAAGATGATAGATGAACCTGTATGGTGATTTTGACTTGATAACTCGTTTTTTATTAAATTTAGGTTGCTTTTCAATTACCTGAATATTTGAACTGTGATCTGTTTCTTTTTTGTTTGTTCTTTTGATTTTTTAAGGAATTGTCTGTTTTGAGTTTTAATTTCAATTTGACTCCTTGTTTAGTATCTTAAAGTTCTTTTTGATCTTTGTTTGTTCGATCTATAGCCTAAATTTTTGTATGGGTTCTAATCTTCTAGCAAATTTTTTAGTTTTGAAATTATCTTGACTCCTAGTTTCTACACTACAAACGTTAGCTATAAGTTCAGTTTTCAAGAATTGTGTATGTTGGAACAAATATCTCAATTTGAATTGGCCTCTGATTATGTTCCTACGGGTGATCAACCTCAAGCCATTGATGCTTTGGTTGATGGTGTAAAGAAAGGTACAGTGCAAACATTACTTGGAGTGACTGGAAGTGGCAAGACATTCTCTGTAGCAAATGTTATTGCAAGAACGGGTAAGAATACCCTTGTAATTTCACATAACAAAACTCTTGCAGCTCAGCTTTATTCAGAATTAAAACAATTCTTCCCAAAAAATAATGTGGGGTATTTTGTATCCTACTACGATTATTATCAACCTGAAAGTTATCTTCCTCAAACGGATACCTATATCGAAAAAGATACTCAAATTAACGAAAAAATTGAAAAATTAAGGTTGGAGGCAACTGCAATGCTGCTTTCTGGTGAGCCTACAATTATTGTATCCACAGTATCTTGTATCTACTCTCTTGGAAATCCTCAAGATTGGAAAGATTCAGCAATACCTGTAAGAGCTGGTGAAGAGATTAAACGAACTGAACTAATTAGAAAATTAATTGATGCAAGATATGAGCGAAATGATATTGAAGTTGCACCTGGAAATTTTAGAGTAAAGGGGGATACAATTGATGTTACTCCTGCATATTCTGAAGACATTGTTAGAATCTCTATGTTTGGAGATGAGATTGAAAAAATTACTCTACTTGATCATGTATCATTAAAAGAAAAGAAAATAATTCCACAAATGATAATTTTTCCTGCAAAGCATTACCTTATTGCAAAAGATGTTAGTAAAAAAGCTGTAAAGTCAATTCGTGCTGAATTGAAAAATCATTTGCCAAAACTAAATGAACTTGAAAAACAACGACTTGAGATGAGGACCAAATATGATTTGGAAATGATTGAAGAACTGGGTTATTGTTCTGGAATTGAAAATTATTCTAGGCATTTTGATGGCAGAAAGGCAGGGGATAAAGCATTTTGTTTAATGGATTTTTTTAGTAATGATTATCTTTTGGTGATTGATGAATCTCATGTTACTTTACCTCAATTACATGGGATGTACAAAGGAGACTATTCTAGAAAAGACAAGCTTGTTACATATGGATTTAGACTACCTAGCGCATATGATAATAGACCATTAAAATTTGAAGAATTTGAAGAGTATATTCAAAACACTATCTTTGTTTCTGCAACCCCTTCTGAATATGAGAAAAAAATTTCCTCAAAAATTGTTGAACAACTAGTTAGACCCACTGGGTTACTTGATCCTCAAATTGAGATTAGACCCACTAAAGACCAGATGGATGATCTAATTGGTGAAATTCACAAAAGATCTGCTAATTCTGAGCGTGTTTTAGTCACTACATTGACTAAACGTATGGCTGAAGATTTAGCAGAATATCTCTCAAAAAAGCAAGTTAGAGTTCGATACATGCATTCAGAAATTGAAGGATTGCAAAGAACTGAAATAATTAGGCAGTTACGTCTTGGTGAATTTGATGTTTTAGTTGGTATTAATCTTCTCAGAGAAGGTCTGGATATCCCTGAAGTTTCACTAGTTGCAATTTTGGATGCTGATAAGGAAGGGTTTTTGAGAAATTTTACCAGCTTGATTCAAACATGTGGTCGTGCTGCAAGAAATGTAAATGGAACTGTAATAATGTATGCTGATAAAACTACACAGTCCATGAAAAATACTATGAATGAAACTAAACGTCGTAGAGAAAAACAAATCCAATATAATAAAGAACATGGAATTATCCCTAGAACTATTGTTAAATCGGTTCCAGAACAAGAAACCGCTTTAGATGATTCAAAATTAAAATCAATACATGATCTCACAAATGATATAATTGATTTAGATGCACAAATGAAAAAGTATTCTGAAGAATTAGATTTTGAGCGCGCAATAGAATGTAGAGATAGAATAAAACGGATAGAAAAGGAGATTGAATTTAAAAATGGTGGAAAATAAATTAAAAATTCGTGGCGCGAGACACCACAATCTAAAAAATTTGGATATCGATATTCCAAAAAATAAACTAGTTGTTATTAGTGGATTGTCCGGATCTGGAAAATCAACATTAGCTTTTGATACAATCTATGCTGAAGGTCAGCGAAGATATGTTGAATCTCTTTCATCGTATGCCCGTCAATTTTTAGAAATGATGGATAAACCTGATGTTGATTCTATCGAAGGTCTTTCACCTGCAATTTCTATTCAACAAAAAACCACCAGTAAAAATCCACGTTCCACTGTTGGAACTACCACTGAAATTTATGATTATATGAGATTGTTATTTGCAAGAATTGGAATTCCTTTCTGTACAAATTGTGGACGTAAAGTTTCAACACAGTCTATAGAGAGAATATGTGATTCTGCGCTCAAAGATTTTTCAGGAAAGAAAATTCTCATTTTAGCTCCAATTGTTCAGAGAAAAAAGGGCACATATGAAAAACTATTTGAGCAAATCAAAAAGGATGGCTACTCTAGAATACGCCTAAATGGTGAAATTCTAAGCCTGGATGAAGAAATTCCTCCACTAGACAGGCAAAAATGGCATAATATTGAGATTGTAGTGGATAGAATTACAACTGAAAAATCAGAAAGATCTCGACTTTTTGAAGCTATTCAAACTGCAATTAAAGCATCAAAAGGTGATGTAATGATTGCAACTGACGATACAGAAAAAATTTTCTCACAAAACAATGCATGTCCCTATTGTGGATTGACAGTGGGTGAATTGGAACCTAGATCTTTTTCGTTTAACTCCCCATTTGGCATGTGTAAAACATGTAATGGTTTGGGTGTAAAGATGGAATTTGATGCTGATTTAGTAGTGCCGGATAAAACAAAATCAATTTTGGATGGGGCAATTGTTCCCTGGAGTGGACGGTTTTCTGCATTTAGACGTCAAGCATTAAGAGCAGTTGGAAAAAAATTTGGTTTTGATTTAATGACACCTTTTGATAAAATAAATTCAAAACATCTTCAAATCATTTTACATGGAACCGATGATTTAATTGATTTTGAATATCGCTCAAAATCAGGCGATTCATCTTGGAAATCCACTAATGTGTTTGAAGGTGTGCTAGTAAATCTACAACGAACCTTTATGGAAACTGATTCGGAATCAAAACGAGATTGGTTAAAACAATTCATGAGGGACACTCCTTGCAATGCATGTAATGGTAAAAAATTAAAACCTGAGTCTCTCGCAGTAAAAATTAATGAAAAAGGAATAATGGACGTATGTGATTTATCTATTGATCATTGCTATGATTTTTTCTCCACTTTGAAATTAACTGAAAATGAACAATACATTGCAAGAGATGTTTTAAAAGAAATCAAAGAACGCCTTGAATTTTTAATGAATGTTGGACTAAATTACCTCACATTAAATCGATTAAGTTCTACATTGTCTGGTGGTGAATCACAAAGAATTAGATTGGCAACTCAAATCGGTTCTAATTTAACTGGTGTTTTGTATGTGCTTGATGAACCTACCATTGGGTTACATCAACGCGATAATACTAGACTCATTAAAACGCTAAATAAGCTACGAAATCTGGGAAATACAGTCATAGTTGTAGAGCATGACGAAGAAGTTATACGAAATTCAGACTGGATAATAGACTTGGGCCCTGGTGCTGGAATACATGGTGGAAATGTAGTTTTTGAAGGAACTGTAAAGAAGATCCTTAAAGATGACAAATCTGTTACTGGAAATTATCTAAAGAATCATTCTTTGATTACATTAAAAGATAAAATCCGTAATCGTTCTGGTTCATTAATTATAACAAAAGCATCAGAAAATAACCTAAAAGATATAGATGTTGAAATTCCATTAGGCCTTTTTGTATCTATAACTGGAGTTTCTGGTTCTGGAAAATCTACGCTGATTAATGATATTTTACTTCAAACCTTGGAAAATCATTTTTACAAATCAAATGTTAGACCTGGAAGTCACAAGGATGTTATTGGTTTAGAAAATATTGATAAAGTCATTGCAATTGATCAATCTCCAATTGGTAGAACTCCCCGTTCAAATCCTGCAACTTACATTGGTGCCTTTACTCCTATTCGGGAATTATATGCTAATACTGCATTATCCAAAGAACGTGGATATGCTCCAGGACAATTTTCATTTAATGTAGCTGATGGAAGATGTTTTGCATGTGATGGTGATGGAGTTAAACAAATTGAAATGCAGTTTCTATCTGACGTTTATGTAAAGTGTGATGAATGTAAAGGAAAGAGATACAACACTGAAACTTTATCTGTGTTATACAAGGGAAAAAGTATTTCAGATATTTTGGGTATGACTGTTTATGAGGCATTAAATTTCTTTGAAAATGTCCCTTCGATTAAACGAAAATTACAGACAGTTTATGATGTTGGATTGGGTTATATCAAATTGGGGCAATCCTCCACTACATTGTCTGGTGGTGAAGCTCAAAGGGTAAAACTTGCGTCTGAACTATCCAAACGTGGTACTGGAAAGACTCTTTACATTCTAGATGAGCCTACGACGGGCTTGCATTTTGCAGATGTTCAAAAATTACTTGAGGTTCTTAATCGCTTAGTGAACTTGGGAAATACTGTGGTAGTAATTGAACATAACATGGACGTGATCAAAAATTCTGATTGGTTAATTGACCTTGGACCTGAAGGTGGTGATGAGGGTGGTCAGATTGTTGCTATTGGAACGCCTGCTGAGATTGCAAAAGCCCCTGGAAGTTATACTGGAAAGTATTTGAAAAAATTATTAAAAAAATGACTTTTGATATCTCTAAAATTATCATTCCTACTGATCCTGGAATTTATTTGATGAAAGATCTTGATGGGACAATTATCTATATTGGAAAAGCCAAGAATTTAAAAAATCGTGTAAGGTCGTATTTCAACAAAAATCAAAATTACAAGACTCAAAAATTGGTAGAAAATATTTCGGATATTGAATTTGTTTTAACTGATAATGAAAGTGAAGCTTTTCTTTTAGAATCAAATATGATCAAAAAACATAGACCACGGTTTAATATTGAATTAAAAGATCAACAAAGATACACATACCTTAGAATATCTGATGAGAAATATCCACGTCTTTTAGTTTCAAGAAGAACTAGAGATGGAAAATTTTTAGGTAAGGGGAAAACTTTTGGACCTTTTACACAGGGAAGTTCAAAATTACTTACAATTGGCACATTAAGAAAAACATTTCAAATCCGAATCTGTAAAACTCTTCCAAAAAAAGTCTGTTTAGAATATCATCTGGGAAATTGTGAGGGGCCTTGTGAATTTAAAGATGCACAAGAGCAATACTCTAAACATGTTGCAGCATTAAAAGATGTACTTAAAGGTAAAAATCAAACTAAAATTTTTACAAAAAAATTGGAAGATGAAATGTATCAAGCTGCAAAATTACAGCAATTTGAGCGTGCAAAAGATATTCGTGACACTTTGGTTAGGCTTGGAAGTCTTCAGACTAAACAAAAAATGGAATATGTTGAAAATTCCGATGAGGAATATTTTGGTATTGGTATTCAAGAACATTCTGCAACAGTTATGAATTTTAGAATGATTAATGGCGTGATAAGAGATAGTGATAAATTCTTTTTTGATTTGGTAGGTGATAATTCATTTTCCAATTTTTTATATCAGTACTATTCGACACATAAAATTCCTAAATTTATTTTGGTTAGCCAACTTCCTGAGAATAAAAAATTATTGGAATCTTTATTTTCAGAACAATCTGGATTTACAGTACAAATTTTGGTACCTGGCAAGGGAAAGAAAAAAGACATTATTGATCTAATTTTAAAAAATATCCGATTAATCCATTCAAAAGGTGGCGATCCTGGATTAATTGAATTAAGAGATATTCTTCATCTTCCTGTAATTCCCAATATCATTGAATGTTTTGATATCTCCAATCATGGTGATGATTTTGCTGTTGGATCTATGTCCAGATTTGTTGGAGGAATTCCAAACAAGTCTGGATATCGAAAGTTCAAAATTAAAACAGTGTCTGGAAGAGATGACTTTGCAATGATTAGTGAAATAATTAAGAGGCGGTATTATCGACTATTAGAAGAGAATTCTGAATTACCTGATTTGATAGTGATTGATGGTGGTAAGGGTCAACTAAGTGCTGCTATGAAATCACTAACATCACTTGGTTTGAAATTGCCCTGCATTTCTTTGGCCAAAGAAAATGAAGAAGTATATGTTCCAAAAAATAAAAATCCTATTTTAATTCCAAAATACAAATCATCACTCAAAATTTTACAACATGCAAGGGATGAAACTCATAGATTTGGTGTGGCATACAATAGAACAATACGTAAAAATCAGATAAAATAAAAAAAGGAAAAAGTTTTGGTTAGTTCACTGAAACACTGCCGATCATCCATGGATGAACCATACAAAAGTAATCGTATTCTCCAGCATCTTCAAATGTAAATGCAAATGTTGCATCTGCCATTAGTAGACTACTATCAAATACACCTGATGGTCCTTCAGCTGGGCTTCCACTAGTTACAGTGTGTGCTGCTGTGTCCACGTTTGGCCATTCTACTGTATCCCCAGCATTAATTGTGATGTTTGCTGGTAAGTAACATGCGTTAGTATCTTCACATCCTGGAACTGATGTTCCTACTGGAATTTCAACACTATGTGTTTGTGGTCCTACTGGTTCTTCCATCATGGTTTCTTCCATCATGGTTTCTTCCATCATGGTTTCTTCCATCATGGATCCTTCAGTTACTGAAACACTGCCGATCATCCATGGATGAACCATACAAAAGTAATCGTATTCTCCAGCATCTTCAAATGTAAATGCAAATGTTGCATCTGCCATTAGTAGACTACTATCAAATACACCTGATGGTCCTTCAGCTGGGCTTCCACTAGTTACAGTGTGTGCTGCTGTGTCCACGTTTGGCCATTCTACTGTATCCCCAGCATTAATTGTGATGTTTGCTGGTAAGTAACATGCGTTAGTATCTTCACATCCTGGAACTGATGTTCCTACTGGAATTTCAACACTATGTGTTTGTGGTCCTGCTTCTGCCATAGCTGCTTTTTCAGCTGCCATTGCTTCTGCTTCTGCCATAGCTGCTTTTTCAGCTGCCATTGCTTCTGCTTCTGCCATAGCTGCTTTTTCAGCTGCCATTGCTTCTGCTTCTGCCATAGCTGCTTTTTCAGCTGCCATTGTTTCAGTTTCCATTACTTTGGATGAAACAGCTGGAGAAGTTGTAACTGGACTGATATCTTGAACTCCACCCATGTAGAATGCAAATCCTACACCGATAGCTACAATTGCAATAGAAAATCCTATTGCAGCTTTGTCTATACCTGCCATAATTAACCTCCAGATCATCATATGGTAAATAAATCTAATTGTTTTTTTTATGTGAATGTATTATTTTTTCTGTTTTTCCTAGCGTATTATTCACTCTATTTTCTCTACTTATGTTTTCGTTTGAATCTATTACCTGAAATTCAATTTTTAATTCTCTTTGCGTGATCAACTGTTTGATAAATCTAGTTTTTTCTAATATGAAATCATCTTCAATTTTTGAATGTGATGTGAAATGATCATACATCATTTTTTCATCCATCGTTATTTTTACACTGTCTCTATTTTTTATGATAAACACACCCACACCCCAAAATATCCCAACATGAAGTGCAACATATTTTGATTGAATGTTTGTCACTTTGTTTTTATATATTTCAGCATGTGTCCTATTTTGTCTGACTATTGAACCATCTGTTTGAATAACCCATGAAATATTATTTGCATCTCCATTAAAATAAAATATGTGGTGCAATTGTCAATCAAAAAGGGCTCTTTTGTCTATATATTTTGAATACCTCATTTATGATCATAGATTGAAATGTCTACGTATGATGGAATCTAATACATTTTTCTCAAAAATGGTGGATGAATTGGTTGAATTTTCAGAATATGATCCAGAATTGGCTGATGGAATAAAATGGCTAGATCATCAAGCACAGAAAAAAGGTATTACATTTTATGACATGGTTTTTGAAGTGTTGTACAAACATGACGTAAATTCTAAAGCTAAGGATTGGATTAGTACAAGAAATTAAAATTTATTTTCTCAAGTCTAGCGTTTTGTATTCACAACCTTGTGGTCCGCAATACTTTCCAACATAGACTGCTTTTGGTCTGTATAATGCTGTTTTTGGTGCTGCCTCTGCAAATTTTTCCTCAATGATATGAGCAGCCCATCCTACAACCCTTGAAATTGCAAAAATTGGAGTATTAAGATCTACTGGAATTTTTAGCATATAGTAAATTGAAGCACTGTACAAATCTACATTTGGATAAATGTCTCTGCCTTTTTGTGATTTCATTTCAGAAATAGTTGCTTTTTCTACTTTTTCTGTCATCTCAAACCATGGCTCTTTATTTTTTTCTGCAAGTTTTCTTGATAGCTCTTTTAACACTTGTGCCCTTGGATCATACGTTTTGTAAACTGCATGACCCATTCCCATGATTTTCTCTCCGGCAGTCATCTTTTCTTTAATCCAACTTTCAACTTTATCTGATTCTGCAATCTCTAAGAGCATTTTCATTACTTCAGTATTAGCTCCTCCGTGCAGTTCTCCACTTAATGCTCCGATTGCAGCACTAGCTGCTGAATACATGTGTGCCCTTGTAGATGCAACCTGTCTGGCTGTAAAAGTCGATGCGTTAAATGTATGATCGGCATGAAGAATTAAACACACGTCAAAGATTTTTTCAATTTCAGAATCTGGTTTCTCTCCTGTCATCATATATAGAAAATTTGCAGCATGACTTAATGATGAATCTGGATCTACAATTTCTAATCCATTTCTAATTCTTTGCCAACTGGAAACAATGGTGGGAACTTTTGCTATGAGATTTATGGCCTTATCGTAACTGGCTTCTTTATTTGAAAATTCTTCATCATAATAACCTGCAAGTGCGGATACGAATGCTTGAAGCATATCCATGGGATCTGCATCTTTTCTCCAATTTCCCATGTTTTTTTGCATTTGTTTTGGAATGTATCTTGCGTCAATCAATTTTGAATTAAATTCTTCTAATTGTTGTTTAGTTGGTAACTTATCATAAAGTAATAGGTATGCAGTTTCTTCAAATGTTGAATTTTTTGTGAGATCTAAAATATCAAATCCGCGATAAATGAGCTTGCCTTTTTCCCCGTCAATGTTTGAAATTTTTGTATCTGCAACCTCAATTCCACGCAGGCCTATGTTTTTAGTCTCCATATTGAGTCTA
>Ga0224498_10000313_pt1 | contig 11367 bp, 9 predicted proteins | sample SF_Jul11_sed_USG_5_FD_167971 | JGI IMG/M metagenome (GOLD analysis project Ga0224498, IMG submission 167971) | Sediment microbial communities from San Francisco Bay, California, United States - SF_Jul11_sed_USGS_21 | ecosystem: Environmental > Aquatic > Marine > Sediment | place: USA: California...
CCGACAGGATTGATTCAGATCGCCTTAGGGGCGCCTGCGGCGTCTAAAACGCTAACGCGTTTTATCGAACAACGTCCGCCTCCTTGGGCGGGACACACAAATTTCGCACAATCGCCGAGAAAGAGAGATGTTGCCTATAGGCAACATTGCCTATAGTATTTATCGATGAAGCTACTGGTCTACCAAACGGGGTCCGGACAACAACCATTTGTCGATTGGTTCGAGAGTCTGGACGGGCGGCGACAAGCTTCGGTTAGGCGGCGATTGCGTGCCGTTGAGGAGCACGACCACTTGGGCGACTGTTCTTCTCTTAGAGGCAGTTTGTATGAAATGCGACTTGCGGGCCGAATCGGGCTTCGTGTTTACTTCGCAAATATTGACGGGGCAATCGTGTTGTTGCTCGGCGGATCTGGTAAGAGTGACCAGAAGCGAGCCATCAAACGAGCGAGAGACAGATTGAAAGATTTTCGGGGTCGGAACGATGAGTAAGAAAGTAAGAGCTGCGGCGTCCTGGAACATGAAAGAGGGTCTCTACGAAGACCTTCGCGATCCATCGTATGCTGCTGCGTACGTTAATGAAGCTCTGCTGGAAGGTGACGAGGTCGTGTTTAAGACTGCTATTGCCGATGTCATCCGCGCTCGCGGTGTTGGAAAGGTCGCGAAGCTTGCGGGCATCAATCGTGTAACGGTCTTCAAAACGCTGAAACCCGAAACCCGTACTTCATTTACGACTTACCATTCTCTGCTGACAGCGTGCGGAATTGACTTTGCGACGCGCCCTATCCAGCCGAAGGCGCGATCAAGGCCGGCACGAAAGTAAGAGTCTCAAAGACCAACAACGTACGCAGAAGTCACACCCCTGGGAAACGATTACAAGACTAGCAGGGGTTTCGTGTCGTAAGCTATTGACTAAAATGAAAATATGGCGCGCCCGACAGGATTGACCGGCAGCTACGCTGCCTCGCCTTCGGCGTCTGTCGGCTCACTACGCTCGCCTCGGATCGAACCGTACTCACAGTGCGCCTTGGTAATCAATTGGCACGCCGCATCTATCGGAACGACCCCTGCCTTCGGAGTACGCTATTTCGTTTGTAAGTAACTGATATTATTGATGCTAACTGGCGGTACGTCCATTGCAATTGCAGTACTCTGCACAACCGTGCAGCACTCAGTCACACAAATCTCACACAGTGACGTTTCGATCTCGGCAAATCTCAGGCAACTAACTCTCTGGGGTCGGGAGTCAGCCAGTCAGCACTGCCTAAGATCGGCAGTGTCCCTATTCTTGCTGTGCATCCTCGACAGGCAGGTCATCACCGTAAACCTCAAACAACTTCGTCGAATCGGAGGTGGGAATGTCTTCGACCGAGCGGAGCTTTCTTTCAATTGCTCTTGTTCGAATATTGGTCTGGTCTATCGAGCGACTCGCTGTTTCAAGCTATTTCTTGACCTTATCCAGCACGCCGCCGAATTTTCCGAACTCCATCTTCACGCCCGCCAACACCTTCCAGACCTCACTCGACCTCTGCTCGATTGCCAGCGTCCGAAATCCCATTCGCAGACTGTTGAGGATCGCCGCCAATGTCGTCGGTCCGGCAACAACGACCCGGTGCTCGTCCTGCAACTTTTCGATCAATCCAGCTTGGCGTAAGACCTCTGCATAAAGCCCCTCTGTTGGCGAGAACAAGATAGCGAAATCAGTTGTCTTGGGAGGATTAAGGTACTTCGTACTAATGTCCTTAGCTGACGTTTGTACGGACCTTATGAGCGATGCCATTGCCCCCTGAACGCCGCTGCCATCGCGCGGCTCGGCCAACGGTCCCAAACTTGCCGCATTATCTGGTCGACGACCACCGCAACAGCAGTGTGCCTTTTTAGAGTCAGCCAAAATCGGTCATACTGACGCCAGTAACAGGAGATAACCATCGACAGGCTGAAACCTATCTACAGGATGCTCGGATTGTCTGCGGCATGTTTGCTGCTCAGTGCCTGCGTAATCCGGGACTTGAACCAGGACATGACCGCGCTTGAAGATAACTACGGCTTCTTCAAGGGTAAGGTCAGCGGTGGCGACGGCGAAGCAAACATTGTCGTTTCGCTTATTAATAAGCAAAGTGGCGAGGTCGAGTCAATGCGAACCGTGCGCCATGGTGAACTGGTTTATGCACTGTTGCCGCGGGCCGACTACTATGCCGTGGCTTTCGAGGACACGAACGGCGATTTCGTCTATCAGCGCGGCGAGGCCGCGTCCTGGATCGATGATCTGCTCGTAAGTTGGTTCGACGAACTTGACATCGATGATCGCGTCGATATCCCTAGTCTCCCCATCCAGAAATTTGAGCTATCCCCGCAAACTACGCTCCCCGACGCGATGGACTTTTCGCTCGATGCTCTGATATCGACGACCAACCGGGCCGACAATTTCCTGCGCGTCGTCACGTGGGAGGAGCCAATCTTTTCGAAAGAGAACGTCGAGATGGGAATGTGGCGTCCTCAGGAATTCCTCAAGCAACTCGGGTTTGGTTTGTATGTTCTTGAAGAGTTCGATCAAACCAAGAGTGTTATCGTGATGGTTCACGGCATAAGTGACTCGCCGAAGGTCTTCCGCGAACTTAGCGACGTCATTCCGGATAACTACCAGCTGCTGTTCTTTCACTACCCCAGCTCGTCTTCTCTCGAATACACGTCGTACGCGCTCAGCGAAACGCTTGACGAAGTCGTGCAACGCTATGACGTGGCACAGTTGGACGTACTCGCTCACAGTATGGGAGGGTTGGTTAGCAAGGGAATGATCTATCAGGCGAGCCCCGATTTGCTTGAGCGTCTGCGGTTGTTTATCAGCATCGCATCGCCCTTTGGTGGCCACGCGGCAGCGGCCTCGGGGACAAGGTGGGCCCCGGTTGTTGCGCCAGTTTGGTGGGCCATGGCGCCAAACAGCCCCTACCTAAACGCAATCGACAGTATCGACCTATCGAACGGGCCGAGACATCACCTCTTCTACACCTACAGCCACGAACGGGGTGGCGAACGTCAGGACACCGATACCGTGGTCAGCGTGGAGAGCCAGTTAGTCGAATCAGCCCGAACCAATGCAACTGCCATCTACCCGATCGCAGACAGCCATGTCGGTGTAATGACTAACGACTGCATACTGAGCATGATTCCGGCCATTCTCGAGAACGGCAGTAAACCCGTAACGATACCCGGATGCTAAGAAATCTAAACGCAGAGAACCCCGTCTATTTCTACCATCAATTCGCGCCGGCAGATATCTGCGCGCAGAAAAACGGCGTTGGCATCAATACTTCCGAATTGTTTGCGCAGCCTGTCAGCAACCTGCTCCGAATCGTTTGGATCACGAATATAGACTCTCAGCATACTCTCGGCATCGAATACCAACTGACGTGCATCGCCAAACGGGTTTGACATCGCGCTCATCAAATAATTGAGGTTTTGGAGTGTTTCCTCGACTTGCGGCTGTGTCTCGTACGGATGGATCGACTCGTGGCCGATTATGGCGGCAGTGCCGGAAAATAAGAAAAGATGGTGGTCTTGGGTGGCTATACATCCGCCACGGCTGAACTTGGGACTGCGCGGGCCGTATTGTCGTGGGTACTTGTATGCACTCACCTGGCGCGGGTTCTCTGTAGGGAGAAAACCGTGCTTGGACACCAGAGCGATAATCGACAAATTGCCATCGGAGCTGCCCACTGCAGTACCTGCAGGCATGCTGTCATCGACTATGCCCGCTTCTTCGAATGCCTCAGCGCGGCCAATGGAAAATTGCCGGTATTTCTCGGCATCACCTTCACCGGCGTTGATATCGGGAAAATAATTCCAAATCCTGACCAAGTGGCCGTATCCAGTGGCACTCACTACATTAAGCAAATCGCAGTAAGCGGCGCGAGCGCAATCGCGAAAAAGATCAGGCTGGACATCTTCTCTCTGCAGAACCACGAACGCATAGTCTTCGCATTCAGCAACGCGTATGTCGCCAACTGTTCTTCGCCGCACCTTCCCCTTGTACCACCAGCATTCGTAACAGTCGCCCCCAGATATCAGCTCAGGACCGGCAACAATGACTTCCTCACGAGGGTCATGCACGGGATCAGAACTGAAGCTGAAGGCAACAAGCAGGCTATGATCAGACGTCGGAGCAGTTAAATCCCCTCTAATCGTAATTACCAATCGCCGGACATCATTGTCTCGGCCGCGACTGCCCTCCACCGTCGAAACCGCTTCCATCACACTCTATTCCGTTCCCTGAAGGTTCTGGCTGATTGCAACTCCGCGACGACGCCGGACAGCAAGCCCTTCGCGCCAGTGAACTAACCAAGCGATCAAGTAGATAGTCTTAAACACGAGTAACTTACGACGTACGGCCGAATTAGCGAAAACGTCACCGGCGAGCATCGAGATCACGCCTTCGACCACACGGAGACTGTTGCGCGGATTACTCATCAGGAAACGCATCGCAGGCGTCGTAAATCGGTAGATGAACCAGGAAAACGCCGCTAGCCCTCGCTCCATCAGCTTCTTGTGACGGCGACAAGCCATCCAGTATCGCAAGGCGCCACCCTTCAACCACGCGTTGGCAACATTGACCCCACTCGCAGCGCTGCTCATCGCAAGGTACACGCCACTGGAAAATACCGGATCAATGAATGCATATGCATCACCGATCATGAGGTATCCCGGCCCAAACATGCGCTCCGACAGGTAGGAATAATTGCCCGTGGCCTGCGCCTGCGTAACAGGCTTGGCAGCGGACATCCGCTCGCGAATCTCGGCAATCCCGGACAAAGTCTCCATGAGAAACTCATCAAGTGACCCAACGCGGGTCTTTATGTACTCCGGGTAACACACGGCACCGATGCTCATGATGTCATCCCTTAGTGGAATCAGCCAAACCCAGCCATGCTCGAACCAGTAAATGCTTATATTTCCCTGGTCCGCCCCCGGTCTCCGCTTGACACCCTGAAAGTGCGCGAATACAGCTGCGCTCGCGTGCTTCGGGTTCCGTCGCTTCCATCCGCCGGTACGAGACATGAATGTGTCCCGCCCCGACGCGTCAACAAGAAACCTTGTCTCCCAGGACTGTTCCTGCCCATCCGCACCTACCGCTGTCACTCGGTGGTTGCCGTTCCGTAATTTCTCCACGCAAGTTACTTTCGTTTTTTCGTGCGTGTCGACTCCCGCCTCGCGGCAAGCCTCAAAAAGCAATTGGTCAAACTCCGACCTGCGCACCTCGAACGCATGGTCCGGGCTCTGCCCGAGCGCCTTCGCAAAGTGGAACGTCTGATGTTCGTTACTGGAGTTGCCAATTGTAAAATCGGCGCCGAGCTTCGGTACGCCAATACCTTTGATCTTGTCCGGCACGCCGAGTTGCTCGAATATCGGCAGGTTCATTGGAAGCAGCGATTCACCGATATGGAATCTGGGATGCTCATCCTTTTCGAGGAGGGACACCTGCCAGCCTTTTCGGGCCGCCAGGTTGCCGAAGGTCGACCCGGCCGGGCCGCCTCCAATTATTAGCACATCGGTGGTTATCGATATCATGCTGCGGGGAACTCCAACATTTGTTGATAAATCTTCCCAACAAACTATCATGCGGTTTCAACAGGATTGGAACGTTACCCGAAAAGAGAGAATAATGCAGCCGCAGTCAGACTTTGAAAAAGAGGTTGCCGACCTCATTGTTGAGTCGTTGAATCTTGAGGATATTGACGCCAGCGAAATCGAACCCGAAGAAACCTTATTCGGCGATGGCTTGGCTCTCGATTCGATAGATGCGCTCGAGCTGGCGCTGGCCATCACACAAAAATATTCGGTTCAACTAAGATCCGACGACGCCAATATCAAGGAAGTCTTCGGTTCTCTCCGCAGCCTAAGTGCCTACATTCAAGAACAACGCTCCTGAAACTCTCAGGTGCGGCCCGTCACTGCGCTGAAAATCATGACTAGAGAGAGCGGGCCCGCCGTGTCAGATGAAGTTTACCATCCGCTGACGAACCGGCCTGCCGACGATGTCATCGCCAGGCGCAATGGGGCCGAAGTACGCATCGATGAATTCATCTGCTGCGCGGTATCTCTCTCCAAGCGTCTTCCCGTCCTACCGTATGCCATCAACTTGTGTACCAACCGGTATGAGTTTCTGCTGGGATTCTGTGCGGCTGTAATTGCTGGTCAGTGCACGCTTCTGCCGCCAAACCGGCAGCGCCAGACCCTACTAAGCATCGCGAAAGACTACAAAGACGCATACGTCCTCGGCCGCGACCGCGTCGATGGCATCGAGTTTTTTTCGCCGGACGATACCCACAACGCGAAACCCATAGCGGACATCCCACTTGTCGCCGACGATCAGCTCTGTGCGATCGCGTTTACATCTGGCAGCACGGGCGAACCTAAGCCAAATCGAAAATACTGGAAGACTCTGCGCACTAGTACATCCAACACCTCCGACCTCATTGTTGACATTCGCGATGCGACTATCAATATTGTTGCGACTGTGCCGCCGCAGCATATGTGGGGTCTCGAGATGTCAGTCCTATTGCCTTTACTCGCCAACGTGGCGATAAGCGCGAAGACGCCATTTTTCCCTCAGGACATCTTTGCTGCATTGCAGAGGTTGCCGCGGCCTCGAGCGCTCGTCTCGTCACCTGTGCACCTCAATGCGCTTATCAAGGCAAATATCGGGAGCATAGAAATAGACAAAATCTATACGGCAACCGCTCCCATGCCCGTTGATATTGCCGGGCGCCTTGAGGAGGAGTTCGGTGCGCAGGTGATTGATGTCTTTGGCTGTACTGAATCAGGCATAATCGCGGCGCGACGACCGACTATTACATTGGAGTGGCAACTTGCTGACACTGTCACTCTGGAAGAAAGGGAGGACAGCACGCTGGTCGTAGCCGACCATCTCAATGAACAAGTCCGACTCAACGATCGCGTGGAGTTGTTGGATAAAGGACGATTTGTCTGGATAGGCCGTGATGAAGACATGATAAACATTGCTGGCAAGCGGGCATCACTGGCGGAACTGAATAGACATCTCAACGCCTTACTTGGCGTCGAGGACGGCGTGATATTCATGCCAGACCCAGACGCAAAGCGACTCGCAGCGCTCGTCGTAGCCCCGAACCTCCAACGATCCGACATCCTGATGGGACTCCGGGACAAGATTGACCCTGCCTTTTTACCCAGACCGGTGAGGATGGTTCCGGCACTACCGCGGCAGGAGACCGGCAAGCTCTCCAGAAAAGCAGTACTCGACCTGTTTGTGAATTCAGGGCGTCAGACGGAGGTCAGGGCTGATGACAGCTAGAGGCCTGCTCAAGACGACCATCATCTCACCATCTTGTATGCATCCGCTCAGCGTGGCGATGCTATTTGTGACGTTGCTGATTGCGGCTCCAGCATTTTCAACAGAGCTTTCGGCGGTCCTCGCAACTTCACGCGTATCGCCACCCGCAAGTGTCGCATTCCAGGAAGAGCGCCATAATCCGATGTTTGAACAGCCTCTAATACTCGATGGCTACCTCGAATACGTCGGTTCGGGTGCGTTGCGCAAAGTCATCGAATCGCCATTTCAGGAGGCGCTCTCTATCGAGGCAGGCGAACTCTTGATAACGCGCGACGGGGAAACGCATAGGCTGCCGGTTAAAAGAAACAAAGCGCTTGAAGCCTTGCTCGGCGCGTTCGAGGCCTTGCTATCTGGTGACGACGCAAGCCTCAAGGCTGTTTTTGACCATGAGGTTACTGGAGACATTTCGAGTTGGACGATTGACCTGAAACCGAAGTCCCGACGCATCGGCAAACACCTCTCCAGCCTTCATGTCAGCGGCGACAGCAACGGTGTCAGCAGAATATTGATACGCCTTCATGACGGCGAGTGGCACGCCATGAACCTTCGACATGAAGCGCCTACGTTGTGACTGGAGCCGAGCGATCGCGACGACGACTGAATTGGCTGTGGTTAATTGTCGCCTCGGTAATGATCTTCGTCATCTACCTGCGATTGGAGCTTAGCTTCGACCTCAGTGCGTTCGTACCGACACAGACAACCGTATCGCATGAAATTCTGATCGAGCAGATCAAGCGAGGCCCGGCGTCTCGTTTGCTCGTTATCGGAATTGCTGGTGCATCCAGCGACAGACTGGCCGACGTCAGCGACCAACTGAAACGCGAGCTGTCTGAAAGTCCCACTTTTGTCGTCATTATGAATGGCGAGGTTGACGCGGAAACAAGCACAGTCCCTGCGCCGGTCGATCGCTACTACCTCTTGATGCGAGACGTAGATTACAGCATCGAATCATTGCGGTCGGCAATGCAATCACGACTCAAGGATCTCGCTTTCGGCGGTGGAGCCACGCTGCTTGACATGATTGCGAGAGACCCGTTCCTCGTGACCCTGGATATTCTCGAACAGCTGCCCCCGGCAGAAATTGTCGGCGATATGTGGTTCGCTGACGATGGAAGCGCTGTCCTGATGGCAGAAACGGTATCTACATCGATCGACACTCAGGCCCAGCGCGCAGCGATCGATTTGGTAAAGACCGCGTTTCACGAGCTGCCGGATACCGACAAACTTACTCTTGACATAACGGGTGTTGGGGCTTTTTCTGTTGAGTTGCAGGAGACAATCCGCAAGGAGGCAACGATTCGCAGCGTCCTCGCCAGTCTGGCACTGATGCTCGTTATCCTCGTCGTATTTCGCAAGCCAAGGCATATCCTGTTAGCCGCACTACCGCTCGGTATGGGTTTTTTGGCGGGCCTGGCACTGGTAAGCATGCTATTCGAGAGGGTTCATGGAATCACGCTTGCGTTTGGATTTACAATGCTTGGCGTCGTGATCGACTATCCGCTGCATCTTTTCAGTCACGCACAGAGCGTTTCTGGGCGCACGGCAATACGGCGCATCTGGCCGACCCTGCGCCTTGGTGTAACCAGCACAGCGATCGCGTACTTGGCTCTGCTTTTCTCGGGGTCGCAAGGGCTTGCGCAGCTAGGAAGTTTCACTGTAACGGGAGTCATTTTCGCAATGCTCGTAACACGGACGTGGCTGCCCCATTTCGTGTCCGGGGTGCAGGAAGCTCCGAGCACGACATCGGGCAGGGTTGAGAGTCCGACTCTTGGCTGGACTGTTGGGCTTCTCGCATTGTTAAGCAGTGTGGCAGTTACTTGGCATTACACCACGTCAGGCCTTTGGGACGACCAGCTGTCGAGCCTGAGTCCGGTTTCCGCGGAGCGCCTGTCGGCCGACCGTCGACTTCGCGGCGCCACTGCGACGCCGGACATGCGATATCAGCTCTTCCTCCAAAGCGACTCACTTGATGCGTTACTCGAAGATTGCGAGCAGGCTGAGGCACTGCTCATGACAGCGAGGGATGACGGCCTTGTCATGGATTGGCAGTCAGTTTGTCAGCTATTGCCTAGCTGGGCGAACCAGGAGAGTCGCCGGCAAGCGATCCCGGAAACGGAAGTGCTTCGCGAGAGGGTGCGCCAGGCAGCGGCTGACACACCGTTCCGTGCGGAGGCGTTCGAGCCTTTCATCAATGCGGCCGCCAAGTCCCGGCAATTTGGGCCACTGGGGCCCGACGAAATGCGGGATACGCCACTCCGATCCTGGCTGGATGCACACCTCATGAGGCTTGACAGCCAATGGATAGCGCTCGTCTCGCTCATCGAACCAAAGCCTGACATGCTGGAATCGCGCGTTACCGAGTGGCCGATTTCGGCCGGATTGATCGACCTGCAGAACGCTTCGCTTGAACTAATGCGAGATTATCGAATTAGCGCTGTGAAGGTGATAACCATAGCTGCGCTCCTCATTCTTGCGCTGCTCTGGCTTGTGCGAGGGGAGTTCAAACAGATGCTATGGGTGGGCCTGACGGTCACGGCGGCCCTGGGAACGACCATGACCGTCACGAGCCTTATTCACGGCGGACTGACTGTCATGCATCTGGTCGCAATGCTCCTCGTGCTTGGCCTTGGGCTGGATTATGCCCTGTTCCTGAGCCGCTCTGAGTCAGTGATGGCGCGGGCCGAAACGCGCAAAGGCGTACTGGCATGCGCAGCCTCTACGACCCTGGCTTTCAGTATCCTTGCCGGATCGTCGATCCCCATACTGAAATATCTCGGTCTTACTGTCGCCACAGGGTCGACAGCAAGCTACCTGCTTGCCTATTTTGGCAGCCGCACCTGGGGACAAAGAGTCAGTTGAATCGCTGCCGCAAGTCACCAAGTAGACTACAGCTGGCCGATGCAGATTCATTCGCCAGCAGATCCATCAAGAGCGGCGAAAGACTTTCAAGTGTATTGCAGTTGCCATCGAATTCCTTACGCAGATTATTGGTCGGCTCGAGCAGCGCGGCATTTAGATTGTAGAGGACCGGGATCGCTGTCTGATCGAAAAAGCGGCCACGTCCCGTGTCTTGTCTTCGCTCCGCGGCACGGATGCGGAATCTCTTCTGCATCGCCGCATTTAGTTCCCGCATCGCAACGAGGCGAGGCTGGATTTCCCGCAATGAATCAATATCTGTCATCACGCCACGAAAGTAGAGCCACGTAAGAACTGACCAGTAATAAGCATAGTCCCACGTGGTTTTGACTACCATCAACCGGGTATCGCCAAAGCCTTGGTATTGATTCTCATAAAGGCTCATCGTGCTTTCGTAGAATGACTTGTACATTTGCTGATAGACAGCGGCTTGTGTCGAAAACTGGTCGCCTGCAGCTTCGCGCAAGATCATGTCGGCGATAAATGTATTGCTGATACCAATGAAGTCCGAACCCGGCGAGTAGAAAGGATCGCTAAACAACCCGGACTCGCCGGTCAGGGCCCAACGTTGTCGCGACCAAACCTGCTCGCTGTCCCTGGATAGCTTATTCATGAAGCAGAAGTCCATCAGTGTATCGTCCGAATCGACTACCTCGGCGGCCAGCTTCGGTTGGTTTTCAGTTAGCCATTTGCAGAACTTCTCGAATGTATTGTATTTGGGTAGTGGATGCTCGTTCGGATCGGCAACAAGACCGATGCTGGTCTTGTCACCAGCGAGCGGAATGATCCATACCCAGTAGCCAGTGCCCATCAGGTGATTGGTGGATAACCTCCTCGGCTTACTGCATGTTTGCCTCCATGCCTCAGACGCGGACCAGTCGTCGACAGAGATTGCTGTGTCGAGACGAAACCAGGCGGAGCCAACCTCGTGTGTGCATTGCCTGCCAATGCCGAGCTTCCGCTTCAGCATCGCGGTGCGGGAGCTCGCGTCTACTACCCAGCGACTCCGGATCTTTCCCGGTTCGCCCGCGCGCTTGATATCAAGCGAATGTGCATCACCGCTTGGGCTAATGGTCGCGCTGCTGACA
>Ga0224498_10000317_pt1 | contig 11327 bp, 13 predicted proteins | sample SF_Jul11_sed_USG_5_FD_167971 | JGI IMG/M metagenome (GOLD analysis project Ga0224498, IMG submission 167971) | Sediment microbial communities from San Francisco Bay, California, United States - SF_Jul11_sed_USGS_21 | ecosystem: Environmental > Aquatic > Marine > Sediment | place: USA...
GATATTTCTAGTCCTGCAACCACCCGCCTCGGCGTGATTTCATTTCCGCACACCAAGCGGGAATTACCCATCTAGAGATTTACCCAACAGTTGCTGATCTCTGCATATAGCCGGTTTCAGAATAGGGTACGGCTAGCACCCTGATCTTACCTACTACCATTTTTCCTAAGAATGTATGTTATATTTGCATTAGGTTTGATTTTCTTTTAGTTTTAAAACCATGTTGCAAACTGAACATATATCTCCTGTGCATTCATTTCCGCATTTTTCACATTTTCTTTTTTGTTTGTAGCTTGAATTTTTTACAACTTGTGATACTTTGAGTATTGATTGATACAAGTTATTTTTAATCCCACTATGCTGGTTCTCTAATGAATTTAGAAATTCACGAATTTCTGTTCTAATTCCTTCATTCATGTGTGGACAAGGTTCTGATTGAAATGGTATATCGTTTGTAAATGCATAAAAAACTATTTCAGATTCATATATCTCACAAAACGGTTTAATTTTTCTTAAAGAGTTTTTAGAAGTATCAGGATCCATCCATCCAATTTTGGTTGTATCACCTGAAAGCATGTTTATTACAAATGTTTGTAATGTATCATCTAGATTATGACCTGTTGCAATTACATCTGCACCAATATCTTTTGCTGCATAATCTATTGCACGTCTTCTAAGTGTGCCACAAATTGAGCATGATGATGTTTTTTCACTCTCTCTTAATTCTAATGCCTCATCAAGTGTTAATTCAAACAGATCTTTGTAGGAATATATTTTATGTTCTACGTTTAGTTGTTTGCAAACTTTTTCAACAATCTCTAATGCCTCATTTCTATATCCCGGTATCCCCTCATCAATTGTAATTACTTTGATTCTAAAACTATGAGTTGATGCCATTTCATTAATAATTTTTAGTAATGCTAGCGAATCTTTTCCACCTGACACAGCAACAGCTACTAATTCATTATGTTGAATCATATTATACTTTGAAATAGTTTTAGCAGTTTTTTTTACAATGGATTTTGAAAAACACTGTGAACAAAGCTTTTCACCCGAATATTTTCTTGTATATGCCGCTTGATTTTCACATCTATCACATATCATAAATTCTGGTATTATTTTTCATTAATGATTCTTTAGAAATTTTGACAGTTTATTATAAACATCTGGCCACAAATTATTAATTTTGTCAACTAGACAGATTTTCATACCTCATCAAAATAAAAATATGTACAATCCAGATTCTACAAAGAGTGTTACAATAGTTGTTGCTTTCATGATATAACTAGGTAGAAAATGATTAATGTGGTCTAGTTAACTGATTTGATGATATTTTGCTATTCCAGCTAATGACATCTTATGTTCTAAACTGCAAAATATCATATATGTCACAAACAATTGTATCAGATAAAATCTCCAAGAGAGGTAAAGACATCGAGGAATACCTTGGTTCAAGATATTTGGAACCCTGGTTTTCAAAAACTAGAAGATCAGAAAAAAATGAAGAGTATGTAATGGCTTTTTGTCCTTATTGCCTTCAACTTCTAGAAAGACCATACTGGGAATCAAGATACAATAGAATTAGAGCAAAATGCAAAACATGTGAAATGATTTGGAATTTATCATGATTGATTTTTGTTTATAACATAATCCGGACAACCCATACAAGCCAACCAAAATACTTGGTTTAGCTGGATCAAACCGTATATTTTTTCACCAAATTGTTTGTCTTAACAATCTTTGGAGTTCAAACATTTTTTATGAAATTACATTAATGATGGAATCTTTGTGCAAGGATTACTTCATGGATGTGAGATGCCTGTGAATTATCCCTATGGTCTTTTACACAATCCCTATCCTAGTAGTCCTACTCCTACAGAAAAAGATGCCCAAATTCTAGGTGGAACTAGACATATCCAAGCCAAAGAATCAATTTTAGAATGCATCAAGGATCTATACCGACAATCATCCAAGCATCAATCCAACGAAAATGACTTTAGACTAATCACTGTAATACAAGATATCGGTTCTGGTAAAACTCACCTTGCCTTGCACATCAAAGGACTAAGGATGAGACAAAATATTGAAAGCACTTATGTAGATTTCTCAACCATCTCTCCTAAAACAAAAGAGAGTCTGTATGATGCAATAATAACAGGATTCAACAAATCTACATTTGATGCACTCAGAGAAAAATTCCTTAAAGATATCTGTGAAAAGGCAGACAAAGGGGATTTACAAGCAAAAAAGGCGCTAGGCTATAGATTTGTAGACAAACTTGTGGGTACCACAATACAGGACAAGACTGAAGATATTCTTAGTAATAAAAAGACGCACTCAATTGAGAATTTAAAAAAATATCTGGCTTACAACTATAACACTCATGAAGCACTCATTATTCGAAATATTATTGAAAAGATATTTGAACCGATTTCTAATCTAGATGAATTTTTAGGACGTTTGGCTGCTATTTCCAAATTCAATCATAATCTTCTTGGTAAAATTACAGTTTACACATTTGATGAATTAGATGCAGATCCCGGCTCTGCTGAAATTGTAAAATCAATAATCAACAGACACTTACCCTCTTCAGTTGTAATGCTTATTGCTACTCCCTCTGAATATTCTGAAATCAAAGAAACAAATGTTTCCTTGTTTGATAGACTGGAAAAGGCAAATTATAAGATTGATCTGGCTGGTTCAAATTCAATAGATGAGCTATCTGAAATTGCAATCGAATACATTAAACAAAATAAAAAGAATGAAAGATTCACCAAAAAACAACAAAATGATTTGACAGGTAAAATTAGAGTACTGTGTGATGAGTTTCCTGATTTTACAAGTGTACGATCATTAACTAACATTTTGTATCATGCTATGGAAAAATCATTCAAGTTAGGCCATCGAGATATTTCTGAAGAAGCACTTGATGAGACTCTCAAGAGTGCGTTCCCTGGATTAAAGGTACATGATAGCATTTTAGATGTTCCAATAGGACAATTTTTAAAATTACGATTAGAATCAGCTGAAAGCAAATCACAATCAAAGATAAAAGAAGCAATTTCAAATCTTATTAATTTTGCACATGATACAGGAAAGATAACAAAGCCTGAAAATTCAAAACGAATGCTTGATGCAATTTATACTGATCAATATGGAACAAAGATTGGAATTGCAGTTATAATGGGCAAGGATCACAGTAAGAATTCTACATCCATTGAAAATATTTTAAAAGCATCTGCATTTGTAGACAAACTACTGATACTCACAAATACCAATGTTCCAAAAAATCCTAAAGCTACAATTATTACTATTGATAAATCAAACATAGTCGATTTACTTTATTTTAGCAACCGATACTCTGATAATAAGATCCTAGAACCAGAAAATGAAAAAATTCATGCCTTAGCCAAAACTATTTCTATAATCTAAATTTTTTGAACTTGGTAAGAAAATAAATATTTGATAAACTGATTTTTATCATGACAAAAAGTATTAGCTGTGCAGATGCAGGTAAGGATTGCGGTTGGTCTGAGACTACCCAAACAGAAGAACAATTGATGATCAAAGTGACAGAACATGTAAAACAAGATCATAAAGAAATAGAATTAACTCCTGAAAATATTGCAAGTATAAAATCCCCGATAAAAGAAATCTGATTTTACGTTTATTTTCATCCAACACATAATTCAAGCAGTTCATAAAGTTAACCTGGAGTGAATTAAATTACTAATTTTTAAGCATACTAATTTTGAAGTTCTTTGCATGCAATAATGTAAAAGGCAAAACCCATCAACTAATATGATAATTTACACCTGAATATGTTAAACAAACTTAGATGAATACTTTAGGTATTTTCTAAATTGTAAACCATCCAGATTTCATATACGATAAAGCAATGTTGAGACCAAATAGAGCAAAGGTGAATGCGTAAATTCCCCACATGGCAATATTGACTGACTTGTCTGAAATTTTTTTATCAATAATGGTATGAATAAATTTTCCTCCATCTAGTATTGGTAGAGGTAGCATGTTGATTATTCCAATGAAAAATGAAATCATCCATAGCCATAACAAGAACATTGAAATATTTGGATCATTCCATTCGATGAAATTCATTACAGGTGTATATGCAAATGAATTATCTCTCATGATTCCTATTAATCCTCTTTCTGGATCATCCGGAGATGCCATTACTTCTAATCCAAATTCTAATGCTTGACTATCTCTAAGTACACTAACAGTAGCAGTTTCACCTGGATTTAAGATGGGAAAATCAACCGGACTAAAAATCGGTATACCATTAATTGAAGTAATGATGTCATTTGCAAGTAATCCTGCTTGTTCAGCTCCTGAATTTTCTATGATTGAAAGTATCAAAACTCCTTCAGGTAATTCATAAAATATACTTAGAAGAGGTTCAGGTAACACCATAGCAAAAAATGGATTTGTTAATAAAATGGCACCTAAAATTAATGCAAAAATTACATTTGATGTTGCTCCTGCTCCAATTACTCTTAATTTAGAAATCTTTTTTGCTTTTTCAAATTCTTCTTCATCTGGTTCTACAAATCCTGCAAACATTGCAATGAAAATTGCAAAACCTCCTGTTTTTATTTTTATTTTTTCTAATGCAGCTACAATCCCATGTGCTCCTTCATGAACAACTAGTACAATGGGAATTGACAGTAGAAAATATGTAATAGCAGGTGCAGAAGTTAATGTCACTCCTGGAATAAGTACTGTTAATTCTGAGAATTCTGATTGTGCAACAAAAAAGTTTGAAATATTATTTAACAAAAACCAAAATGCAAAGCCCATCATAATAAAACCTGCGACAACACTTACATCTGCAAAAACTTGAATGCCTCTTTTTGTTCTTCCGAGTAACTTGATTAAAGCATTATTGACACCCTTATTTTTGTATACTAGGCTGTATGCCTTAATTTCAAAACCATATTTTTCTAATTTCAGAACCTTTGCAACTACAACAATAACTACCCATGCCATTAAAACATAGATTATCGAATTTTGAGTAATAAAATCAAGTTCCAAACTAATTGTTAATTTTTTAAAGTACGGACATTTATCGGTTACTATGAAACCTGTAATAATTATCTCAACATATCCTAACAAAAAATCAATTTCTAAAATTGCAAATGATCTTGTAAAAAATAAAATAGTTGCATGTGTCAATATTTCTAAAATTTCTTCAATTTATTCTTGGAAGAATAAGGTGGAACATACGTCTGAATATTTTGCTATTTTCAAAACTATAACAAAAAATAAAAGTGTACTAAAAAAGAAAATTAAAGAAACTCATCCATATGATGTTCCTGAAATAATAGAGGTTGATGTTACTTCTATTAACAAATCATATCTAAACTGGTTAATAGAATCTACAAACTAAGATTCTATTGCATACCGTAACAAAGAAACTATTCCGCCCAAACCTGTTACTCTTAGACCAATATCTGTAGATGAGTCAACACTGTAAATTTTTACTCCTTTATTTTCAAGATCGTTAAGAAAGTTCATCATTTGTTGTTCGTCATTTTCTTGAATTGCTTTGTCAGAAAATACCAGTGATTCAACTGCCCCCATTTGGTTTGCATTAAAAGTTTCATCATACCCCATTGTAAATTTTCTACTTTTTTTGTTTGCAAGAACCATTACTTCGTCAATGATTGATGAAACTTTGGCTAACTTACTATCCGACATTATTTCTTGCATTGTTTGTGATTTTGTAAATATATAAATTCCATCTTCTCCACCAGAATCAATCCCTTCAACTACTTGAATTTTATATTTTTGAAGTTTTTGTGATTTTTCAATAAAGTTTGCAAATCTTTTTTTTGTTTCACCAGGACCGAAAACTACTATTGTATCCCCTTCTTTGAAAATGGTTGATACTGCTTGTTGCACTTGATCAAAAAATCTTTCAATGTTGAAACTAGTTTTGTATCTCTTTCCCCCAGAACCTGAATAAATATTTGGCATAAATTCTAAATGTGTGCCTCTTAATCTTGCAATCCCACTATCACTTGTATCAATTGCAACTAGAACAAAACTTGTTTGATTATTACTTGATTCTAAAAGTTTTTTTTCAATTGGTAACCATTTTTTCTTTGAAATTGTAATTCCATCATTCAGTTTTAAAATAAATGAATGATGTGAACCATGTGGTACTGATTCATTACTTGATTCAATTATTGTACCACTAACTCTTAATCTATCCAGCACATCATCAAGCGAAATTTTTTCTACCATTAATGCAATTCTGACTTTAATTCTTTCTCCCTTGTCTGGTCTTGAATAATCTTTATCTTGTTTTAAAACTCTTGTTGTATCACCAATCACTTTATCATTTTCTTTAATTATACGACGTAAATTCAAAAGATCTTCAGAATCTTCTGGGATGACAGAAATTGAATTTTCATCTATTGTCTTTGTAATCATTGTATTATTCTAATCTACAAACAAAAAGAAGTTTAGCTTGTAGTTTCTTCAGATTTTTTCTTCAGATAATTTTCAACCCAATCTAAAGTAAGAACACCAGATTCAGCTAGATTTGTAAGAGAATTTGAAGAAGCTTCGCCACTTACTTTACCGTTATTTCTTTTTAGTTGTCTCCATTTTAGAGACGTGTTTCCACTTTTTGAATTATAAATAATTCCTAAAACATCTCTTCCATTTACAAATGTAATATCTCTAATTTTTTTTAAAGTTACTTTATCAGCTGCTTCAACATAAATTGCTCCTAGACTATCTTCTCTTTCTGCAAAAACCTCAAAGTCTTCTAAATAACTTCTTGGTGCATATGATTGACATGTACTAGAAATGACAAATCTTCTAAAACTTTCCAATGATGCTGGAGTGTCTATTATAACCATTTTGAATGATTAAACTATTCGCCATTTATCAAGCTTCTTGAAAGACTCAATAGGAATACACTTGAAATATGGCTTACGGGCAGTGATGTAAATATCCCTTTGATTGATGATGAAGATCTTGAGTTCTGAGCCTGTCTCATGATTTTAATTGATGATTTTAATTAAAAAAACATGAAATCTTTGACTGAATATCTGACATTTGAAGTTCAAACACGAAGATCATTTGTCAATATTACTCCTGATGTAAGAAAACTAGTTCAAAAAAGTAAAATCAGAGATGGACTTTGTCTTGTAAATGCAATGCACATAACAGCAAGTGTTTTCATTAATGATAATGAAAGTGGTTTACTTCATGATTATGAAAAATGGTTAGAAGGATTAGCTCCACATGAACCAACCACACATTATGATCATAATAAAACTGGTGAAGACAATGCTGATGCTCATCTAAAAAGACAAGTAATGGGACGGGAAGTTGTGATTGCTATTACCAATGGTAAATTGGATTTTGGTCCATGGGAAGAAATTTTCTATGGGGAATTTGATGGAAAAAGACCAAAAAGAGTTTTAGTTAAAATTATTGGCGAATAATTATCCGAAGTCTGCATCACGTTTTTGACTCTGTGATTCATTCTTTCTTGCAGCTTCTCTGTATTCATCATCATGATTTTGAGGTCCATGTCCACATTTTACACATGCAATCTTGAATCCGTCATCATTTTTTTCATATGTTTCACAGCCGCAGAAACATGCCATGTCTGAATACAATTTCTAAGAAGATATATCTTTTGGGTTGGATTTTCACTTATGTTGATTTACAACATTCACCCATTGGAATTTCATGATCATGTGGACATTTTCTTGGATGCTTTAGCATAACACAGAGAGCATCTGTAAATTGCTTATTCATATGATGTTCTATACCGCATACCATTTCTTCATCAATTTCTACTTTAAGTGCACTATCCATGAGAACTTCTAACAGTCTACTGTTTCTCATCATGCTTGCACCTATTCTTTCACCCTCTTCTGTAAGTCTTACACCTGCTTTGTTGTAATTTACAAGATTTTTATCATTTAATTTTTTGAGCATTTGAACAACACTTGGTTGTCTAATATTGAGCATTTTTGCAATTGTACTAATTTTCACATCCTCATTTCTTTCTTTGATGTGCCAAACTGCTTTTAGATACATCTCAACATGTTCCGCTTCTGCAGTTCCTACAAATAGCATTTCATCGTCATTTAGAATATCCATGCTATACCTTCTTTGAATCTTTTAATAAATATTCAAAGTATTGACGTGCAAATCCTGCTAATCCTGAATGATCTGCCCAAATTGCAACAACATCTGAAGAGTTTATTCCTCCTAATTCCGGACCTAATAAAATTACAACATATCTTTTGTCAGATATTATACCTCCTCCAAACAATCCTTGCTTAATTTTTACAGTTGCAACTCTTTTGATTGATTTGATTGATTCTTTATCCATTTTATCTGATGTTAAAATTGTAATTTTCACTCCTTTATCATGAAGTGATCTTAATTTTGGTAAAGCCTGTTTAACTAAATCTACTCCTGCCTCAGGTAATGCTATCATTACTTCATTTCTGCAACTCTCTACCATTTCTAAAATCTTAGCTGCAATGTTAACTGCCCCAGAAAGTACCCAAATATCTGGTCTTTCACTGGTTCCACTTTTCTCATATAATGGAACTAATTCGTTTAGAATTACATTCTGATTCTGTGAAAAATCAGATTCCATCTTTTGTTTTGTAGTTTCTAGCCCTGTGGAAGGTGATTTTGCAAAATATTTTGTTGGTCTTGAATCATCTGAACCAATCCAGCCTTTATCTTCTAAAGTTCCTAATACCTCGTAAATTTTTGAGTATGGAACTCCTGATTTTTGGCTAAGATCTGATGCTGTTATCTCTCCTGATTTTAGTAAAGCTGAAAATGTTCTGATTTCATAACTTGTAAGACCAATTGTTTCTAAGGCCTTTCTTGTTTTATCAGATATACTCATATGCGATCTAATCGATCAGTTTTGATATTTAAATCAAATATGCCTACCTCCTAAATTCCACACGGGGGCAAGTATGAAATGCGTTATATACTATTTCAGAAAAATCACAATTGTAGAAATGGCACTAATCCAAATATCCAATCAATCAACTAAAAGTTTAGGTAAGAAATCTACAATTAGATTTACTCAAAGTATCTGTCCAGATTGTAACATGATTTTGGATGCTGAAGTATTTGAGAGAGGAAATCAAGTGTTCATGTCGAAAGTTTGTCCAACCCATGGTGAATGTGAGGAATTATACTTTGGTTCTTATGAAATGTACAAGAAATTTAGTACATATTGGATGGATGGTAAAGGTGCTCATTCTCCAAATGTGATGATTGACAAATGCTCATGTCCAAACAATTGTGGATTATGCTCAAACCACTTATCTCATAGTGGACTGGCAAACATGATTGTAACTAACAGATGTGATTTAACGTGTTGGTATTGCTTTTTCTATGTAAAGAAAGGCCTTGAAGGTGCTTACATGTATGAGCCTGATCATACTCAAATTAGAGGAATGATGAAGACTCTGAGAGCTGAGAGACCAATTCCAGGAAATTCTATGCAAATTACTGGTGGTGAACCAATGCTTAGAGAAGATATTGCTGATGTTATTAAAATAATGAAAGAAGAGGGTGTTGATCATATTCAAATGAATACTAATGGTATTAGACATGCAATGGATCCAGAGGCAGCAAGAGAAGTAAGACTTGCTGGATGTAACAACTTGTATCTTTCCTTTGACGGTGTAACTGCAAGAACAAATCCAAAGAATCACTGGGAAATTCCATATGCACTTGACAGTTGTAGAAAAACAGGTACTACTGTAGTATTTGTTCCAACAGTAATCAAATCAATCAATGATCACGAATTAGGTGGAATTATCAGATATGCACAAAAGAATATGGATGTAGTTCATGCTGTAAACTTCCAACCAGTATCATTAACTGGAAGAATGGGAAAATCTGAACGTGAAAAATATAGAATCACAGTTCCTGATTGTATTCAAAGAATTGAAGAGCAAACAAACGGTGAAGTAACTGTTGATGACTGGTTCCCAGTTCCAAGTTGCATGCCATTAACAAATGTAATTGAAGCATTCTCAAGTAAACCAAAGTATGAATTATCAATTCACTTTGCTTGTGGTGCAGGAACATACATCTTTGAAGATGCAGATACAAAGAAATTTGTTCCATTAACAAAATTCTGTGATATTCAAGGAATGTTAGAACTCTTTGAAGATAAAGCAGAAGAGATTCGTTCTGGTAAAAACAAATACTTTACAATGCTTGAAGTCGTGAGAAAACTCAAAGGCTTCGTTGATACAAAGAAGCAACCAGCGGGATTGGACTTGGCAAAAATGTTTGGTAATATACTCATGAAGAGATCATTTGATTCAGTAGGCTCATGGCACGTTAAAGGATTATTCCTTGGTATGATGCACTTCCAAGACAAATACAATGAAGATCTTGAAAGATTGCAAAGATGTGATATTCATTATGTAACTCCAGACCTTAGAATAGTTCCATTCTGTGCATTCAATGTAATTCCAGAATGGTATAGAGACAGAATCCAAAAGAAATACTCTATCACTGTAGAGGAATGGGAAGAAAGAGAGGGCGTTAAATTAGAAGATGGGTTATATCGTGGCCTTATGAGACGTGGAGCAGGTGATGAGCTTGCTGCTGGTTGTGCAAAGAGCCAAATGTTCCATGACGCATCACAAGCAACAATGTAAAATACAATTTTTTAAAACCAAAATTTTCTTCAAAAGAGTATTATCCACTAGAATTAGTGTCCATTTGATGATTACCCAAGATACATTATTTAGAATTGGGAATTTTAATTTTAGATTTAATCATCTATTGGTAATTGGAATCTTGATAATTGCATTTTCAGTTTCATTCTTGATTCGTTCTCAAGGGGCCGAATATGGATATGAGCTAAATGAATTTGATCCTTTTTTTAATTTCAGAGCAACTCAATACCTTCTTGAAAATGGACTATCAGAATATTTCAATTGGCATGATAGCATGAGTTGGCATCCAAATGGACGAGATGTTTCTGCAACCTCACAAACAATGCTTCACATAACAGCTGCTTTGACCTATCAGATTTTTGGAGGTAATTCCAGTCTTTATGATTTTACAATTTTGTTTCCTGTAGTTTTTGGATCCTTGACAACAATTGTTATTTTCGCCCTAGTGCGAGTAATTGGTGGGACAACTGCAGGTCTTTTTGCAGCATTATTTTATTCAGTCTCTGTTCCAATTGTACTTAGAGGTACACTTGGATGGTTCAAATCAGAACCTTTGGGGCTTTTCTATGGATTACTAGGATTGTATTTGTTTCTCAGTGGAAT
>Ga0224498_10000324_pt1 | contig 11237 bp, 11 predicted proteins | sample SF_Jul11_sed_USG_5_FD_167971 | JGI IMG/M metagenome (GOLD analysis project Ga0224498, IMG submission 167971) | Sediment microbial communities from San Francisco Bay, California, United States - SF_Jul11_sed_USGS_21 | ecosystem: Environmental > Aquatic > Marine > Sediment | place: USA...
AGTGTCAAGTTCCATTTGTTCCAAGAACTAACAAACCTGTTTACTGCAGTGATTGTTTTAGACAACACAAACCAGATGATTCAGGAGGTTCAAGATATTCCAGAGATGACAGAGGTTCAAGATATTCAGGAAGTGACAGAGGTTCAAAATCATCTTATGGAAGAGAATCAAGTAGAGATAATTCTAGATCAAGAAAACCTCGAAATGATAAATTTTTAAGAAAACAAGAGAGCTTTTACTCTAATGCTTCAGACAAATTTTATGAAACTGTAAAAGAAAAGTTATATGAAATTTTAGGCGGAAAGACTTGTTCTAGTTGTGGATTTAAGGATGAAAGAGCTTTGGGAATTAGTCCAATATCTGATAACGCTTCTGATAGTAGTGGACGTGGGGGTGATGCAGCCTCATGGGGAAAATACATTTCAGCACCAGAACTTGCTCGAGAAGAACTCAAGGTATTTTGCTTAAACTGTAATGAAATAAGGGAACCTGTATCAAAACCAGCCCAAGATAGATCAAAATCAAAAAAGAGTAAATATTTTCCTAGATGATCAGTAAAATCATCTTTGAGAATTTATTAACACTTTAATTATAATTATTTCAAAGTTAAGGTATGAATGGTGACTTTAAGGCATTAGGAATTTCTCTTATTGTTATGGTTGGAATTGTAAGTCTGTATGTTGCATTTGGCTTGTAGATTTACTCTTTAACTAACTCCACAATATGTTCGAGAATTTTAGTTGAAATCAGCTTATGTTCTTTATCAATTACTGATTGAATAAAATCCGCAAATTTTTCTACATTTTCCTCATCTTTTAGTAAGATACTGTGAGCTGATTTGTCTTTCAATGAAATCACTAGCTCATTTTTCACTACATTTAAAATCCCTGTAATGTATGTCTCTTTTTCCTTTTTGATGAAAATTAGAACTGTTAATTTCTGAGCCTCATATTTGTCATCACATATGATACTGATTTTCATTTATTCTCAAAAAGAAATTGGTCTATCTGGCTTTTTGCTTTTTCTCTTTTTTCCTGATGAACTGCAAGAAATTCATTAATTTTTTCAATCAAAATTGCTTTTAGTTCACCTGAAAGTAATTTTCCAGATTTGTAATCATCATAAATTGATTTTAATCTATTGTCATCTGGCTCAAAAAATATTCTTAGGTATTGATATGATACATCGGCATCTGGATTTCCTCCAATCTTTCTGTGTTGCTCGACATCTGGTTGTCCTCCTGAAAACGCATACTTGTTAATTTTCTTTTTTACAACGTTTGGCGCATCAGTTGTGTATATTGTGCCCTTTTCATCAGAAGCTGACATTTTTCCTCCTGGTCCTTCTAAACTTGGAATCATTATATTATGAATTAATGCCGGTTTTTGTTTTCCAATTTTTGATGCAATATCTCTTGTTAATCTAAAATGAGGATCTTGATCTACTCCTAATGGAATTAAAACCGGTTTATCTTCAATAAAACATGGTGCAGATTGTAATGATGTGTAGAAAATCATGCCAATGTTTGTTTCATTTGTGAATCCAAATGTTGCTTTTGTATTAGAAAAATTAATTTTTTTTGCTACTTGAGCTGCAATTGGATAAAGTGTTTGAATATTTCTTGTATTGATTATAATTTTTGTTTTTTCTGGTTTGAAACCTAATGCAATAAAATCTAATGCATTTTCATATGCAAATTTTCCAGTTTCTTCTAAAGTGAGGTTGGGTTTTGAATAAAATTTCTCGTCGTCTGTAAGCTGAAAATACAGGTTCACATCAAACTTTTCTTGTAACCATTTTGTAAACATCCATGGTACCAAATGTCCAATATGGGTGTGGCCTGATGGACCTCTTCCAGTATAGAGAAAGAATTTGTTGCCTTTTTCATATTCATCAAGAATTCTATTCATTTCTCTATGGGAGAAAAAAATACCTCTTCTGAGCATAAAATAATCTTCACCTGTAATTCTCTTGATTCTTTCTAGTAATTCTGAAGAAATCTTTTCAGTACCAAATTTCTTGATTAATTTATCATAATCAATATCGCCTTCAACATGCCAAGGAGTTACAATAAAGTCATCGGCAGACATTCATCTTGACTTAGGTTAAGGTTTAAAAAGTCTTTTTCGAATTCTTTGCTGTTGTCACAAGTTTTTCATGATATTGAAAAAAAAATTATTACTTCACTAAGAGATAATCCAAAACAATCTCCTGAAACATTAGAACAATCTACACAACTTTCACCTGATCAAATCAGACGGGGTATTGAATGGCTTAAACTAAAAGATTTGGCAATTGTTACTGAATCAAAAACAAGTATAATCAGTTTAGGCAAAAATGGCATTGAATCTTTTCAAAAAGGATTACCTGAAAGAAGACTGTTAGATTTACTAAAGACTGGACCTAAAAAATTATCTGATTTACAAAAAGAACTTGGATCGGTTTTTGGACCTTCAATTGGATTAGCTAGAAAAAATAATTGGATTGAAGCATCATCTGATCAAATCTCTCTCAAAACTTCACCTTTAGAACTTCCAGGGGAAAAAACTCTTCAATTTATTGGAAATGAGAAATTATCTAAAGACAAAATTGACAACGATGACTTGTCTGGACTTTTGAAAAGACCTGATTTTATTATTGAGGATATTGTAAAGACTAAAGATATTGTTTTATCTGATTCTGCAAAAACAATAAAACTTTCAGATTCTTCTGGAGAAATTGACGTTGAAGCAAAAGTTCCCAAAATTTTTGTTGCAAGAACTCATCCCTTAAAAGATACCATAGATGAAATTCGTGAAATTTTTGTTACGTTGGGGTTTTCAGAAATTCTTGGAAATATGACTCAATCAAGCTTTTGGAACTTTGATGCCTTGTTTACGCCTCAAGATCATCCTGCAAGAGAGCTACAAGATACCTTCTATCTGGACAAAATTTCTGCTAAAAAAATTGGAACTCCTGAACAAATTAGAAACGTTTCTGAATCTCACAAAAAGAATTGGCGATATCAATGGGATATCAATGAAGCACGAAAAATGGTTCTAAGAACTCACACTACTTGTGTAACTATCAAACACTTGGCTGAAAACAAACCTGATGAGGCACGAATTTTCTCACTAGGTAGAGTATTTCGAAATGAAAAAGTTAGCTACAAGCATCTTGTAGAATTTAATCAAATTGAGGGGATTGTAGTTGGAAAAGATGCCAATTTGAGAAATTTAATGGGAATTCAACGTGAGTTCTATAAGCGAATTGGAATTACAAAAATAAAATTTTGGCCAACATTTTTTCCGTATACTGAACCATCTTTACAAACAATGGTATATAATGAAAGATTAGGAAAATGGATTGAACTGTTTGGAATGGGTATTTTTAGACCTGAAGTAACTAAACCTCTTGGAATTACTAAACCTGTATTAGCTTGGGGTGGAGGTATTGAAAGAATTGCAATGCTAAAATATGGTTTAGATGATGTAAGAGAGTTTTACAATAACAATCTTGGTTGGCTAAGGAGTGCTACAAAATGCCGGTAGTTGAACTATCTTATACACGTCTTCAAAAATTAGTTGGTAAAACTACAATAAAACAAATTTCTGACTCATTACCATTTCTTGGATTAGATATTGAATCCGAAGATAAAGATCTAGTTAGAATTGAATATAGTCCAAACAGACCTGACTACTCAACTGATTTTGGAATTGCACTTGGCTTGCAAGGACTACTTGGTATCAAAACAGGAGCAGTCAAACTCAAAATTAAAAAATCTGCTAAATATTCTCTATCTGCTAAACCTGGAATAGAAAAAATTCGTCCCTTTGTTACTGGGATTGTTGCAAAAAATGGAAAAATTGATGATAAAACAATCAAACAATTAATGACAATGCAAGAAGACCTTCATTTTGGAATAGGACGAAAAAGAAAAAAATCCTCCATTGGAATACATGACTTGGATAAGATTACATTTCCTTTAGTTTACACAACTGCCAATAGAAATCATCAATTCATTCCCTTAAATTCTGAAAAGGAAATTTCAATTTCTGAAATATTGACAAATACTGAAGTTGGAAAAAATTATGGTTCTCTACTTGGACAGTCTTCTCAGGTGCCTTTAATCTTAGATGCAAATCAAAAAACAGTCTCTTTTCCGCCAATAATTAACGCTGCAGTCACGACTGTCACCACTAGAACAAAAAATCTCTTCGTTGAAGTCACTGGAATCAATAAAGAAGATGCTGAAGATATGCTGTCAGTTATTGCAACCATTTTACAAAGTGCTGGTTTTACCTTAGAATCAATCAAAATATCTGGAGCAAAAAATTCCTCACCAAAACTTGAAGAAAAGAAAATGACTGTCAATTCTTCTTTAATCAATCAAACACTTGGTTTGAATCTTAGCACTTCAAAAATTATTTCATCGTTAAAAAAATCCAGATTAGATGCATCATCTAAAGGAACAAATATCATTTGTACAATTCCTGCATTCCGGTTTGATATTTTCGGACCTATGGATTTAGTAGAAGAAGTTGCATTAGGATATGGAATTCAAAATCTTGAACCCTCGTTGTCTCCTTCTCAAACTATTGGCAATACAAATCCTGTATCACTTCAACTAAAATCATTAGATCAGACTATGATTGGACTTGGGTATCTTGAAGCATTGAATTCAAGTTTGACTAGTAAACGTGTTTTGTACGATATGACTAATAGAGACACTTCAAAAATTATCTCTGTACTTGATTCAAAAAGTTTAGAGCATACTATCTTACGTGATTCTATACTTCCTGGATTGTTAGAAAATCTTTCAAGAAACATTCATGAATCTTATCCTCAAAAAATGTTTGAAACCGGTACTGTCTTTTCCATTGATAATCCATTATCTGAAAAATTTAGTTTTTCTGGTATTAGTGCGCATAAAGATGCAAATTTCACTGAAATAAAATCAATATTACAGTCTGCATTAAAAACTGGATTTGGAATTAAAATTGAAACAAAGACTGCTACAAACCCTACTTTTGAAGATGGACATTGTGCAACAATAATTTTAAATGGAAAATCCGTTGGTGTAATGGGAAAGATCCGTTCAACGATTATTGAAAATTACAAAATTCGGGTACCTGTAATGGGTTTTGAAATGTCATTATCTGAATCCATTCTCAAAACTAAAAATTAATCTGTTTCAAAAAACTGTTAAATGAAAAAATAATTTCCTCAATGGTTTTTAGTAGGAGTAATTCCATGATTAAACGCCCAAGAGCAGGCATGCAGACGGATTGGGATGACGCTGATCGTAATGATACCGATGATTTCTAATTCACCCAGGCATGCTACATTATGGGCACCCCGGTTTTAGAACGCGAGGAGGCGTATGGCTATGACCAATGAGTTTGTGCGAGTCAGAACCGGGGAACATTATCTATCTTCAAAAACGATTAAACATCCATAATAATACAATAAATGAAATGGTAAATTATTGGTTAACAAAACAAGAGCCCAGTGGGCCAAGAGGTTATAATTTTGAACAACTAAAAAAAGAAAAAACAACTGTATGGGATGGAGTCCATAACAATCTTGCATTAAAGCATATGAGAGAAATGAACTCTGGTGATCTTGTTTTATTTTACCATACAGGTGATGAAAGGCAAGCTGTAGGAATAATGCAAATTACTTCAAAACCATATTCAAATCCAAAGGAAGACGTTGAACGTTTTATTGTTGTAGACGTAAAATACAAAAAATCATTGAAACGTCCTGTGACCCTTGATGAAATGAAAAAAGAGAAAAAATTCAAAGATTGGGATCTGATTAGAATTTCAAGATTATCTGTAATGCCTGTACCCAAGCCTATTTGGGATAGAATCCTTGAGATTTCCCAAACCTAACTATAATCGGTTTATTGATATAGTCGATTTATCTAATTGATGCATGGCAACAGCTTATGTTTTAATAAACTGTGAACTAGGTTCTGAAGAAGCTATTATCCAGCAACTAAAGGGCTTAGAAGGTGTTAAGGAAGTTCATGGAACTTTTGGTGCATACGATATTTTGGCCAAGATCGAATCTGATACTGTTGAAAAACTTAGAGAAACAATTACTTGGAAAATCCGAAAAATTGAAAAGATTCGTTCTACTCTAACCTTGATGGGTATTGAAGGTCAAACATAAACACCCTTTTTTCTTATTATGATTCTGCATTTTATTTTTGTAGTACCTGAAGAAGATCGTGAAAAACGACAATTTGAGTATGAATATGTCAAAAAAATGAGTCAATTTTACAAGGTTTGGCTTAAGGAAAAATTTGGCAAAGACTATGAAATTCAATGTGATGAAATGATTACAACACCTCGAAGTATTTTTCAACGTCTTGACACTCACATACTAATACGTGATCATGAACAAAGGGGAAAAGATACCTATCATTTCTATTTGACTCATTTCAAACCATGGTGGACTGATTGCACTTGTGAAGGATATCATGCTGAAAATTTTGGAATGGTATTTTGGCAAACTCCCAAAGAACCAAATGATACATTGTTTCTTGCAGAAAAAAATTGCACCACCGTGTCTCATGAATTAACTCATGAAATGCTGAGAATCGCTGGACACAAAAAATTCATACATGACGTTCATGATATATGGACTAAGCATTTCTATGAACAATTAGAATTTGACCAGTACGGTGAAGATTTTCAAAAAACTGACGGCAAACCAATGTTTCTAACAATGAACACTTCACAATTGGATTTATAAAATAATTTTTAATCTTAACACTTTGTAACTGAATAAATATTATTTTCAAAGTTTGCCGTTTTAAAGTTTAACATATTTTCAGGATCATCTGTTCTTGAGTTGCTCAAGGTTTCAAGTTCTTTTAATGCATCCAGTCTAAAGCCTACTGAAGATCCATAGATTCCATCAGTTAACATGGTTCCATGATCTCCTTTTTTGATATCGTCAACCATTTCATAAAATCTATCTATTTCTTTTTTGTTTACTGGATTTCCAGTTGCCTTGTTATATGCAATTGCAATATACATTCCGTTATTTTTTATTGCGATAGGAATTTTGTGATTTTTACCTGTTGCTCCTGGAATTGTATCGTTAACTATAACTTCACATTTGTGATATATGCTTGAGACATATGCGAAGAATCTATACTGTGCATATTTTCCTGCAGCATCTTCTTGACAATCCACAAAAACCTTGTGTAAAAATTCTAAAGCATCATCATTCATGCTTTGTAGTCTGTCATCAATTCTTCCTCTTTCAAGTAGTTCTGATTTGCATTCTTTTGCAACTAATACTAAAATAAAATCTGGTAAATTATAATTTTTAAGGGTTGTAACAAATGCGCCTGCTTGTGACATACCAAACTTTGGAAATCCTTTATTTACCATGATTATACCTCAATTTAGAAAATTTGCAACTCCTAAGCACTGTATTAAAAAGCAGCTTTTGGCTTATAATTGTTGAGAATTCGCCTGCCTATTGAAACAATTTTCTTAATTTTTAAATTGTAAATATTAAATTCGGGACCATTTTATAACATTTCGTGGAAATCAACACTACTGCTGAACTTGTTTCTAACGTGTATCTGAAATTAAAAGAAAATATTGTAAAATATAGAAGAGTAGTTGGAAAACCTCTAACCCTTACTGAGAAAATCCTATGTGGTCATTTTAATGAAATTGATGATAATATCTTCACTGGTGGAAAAGATTATGTCTTTTTAAAACCTGATAGGGTTGCATTACAAGATGTTACTGGACAGATGGTGATGCTTCAATTCATGCAAGCAGAACTCAAAGAAACGTCTTTGCCAACAACTGTACATTGTGATCATCTCATAAGAGCTGAAGTTCAAGGTGATGTTGACATGAAAGTCTCCCTTGATGAAAATAGTGAGGTTTTCAAATTTTTGCAATCAGCTTCTGCAAAATATGGATGTGGTTTTTGGAAACCAGGTGCTGGAATAATTCATCAAGTAGTTTTAGAAAATTATGCATTTCCTGGTGGATTGATGATTGGTACGGATTCTCATACTCCTAATGCTGGAGGTCTTGGGATGATTGCCATAGGTGTTGGTGGTTTAGACGCAGCTGAAACTATGGCGGGTCTACCTTGGGAATTACTATATCCTAAAAAAATAGGTGTTAAATTAACTGGCGAACTTAGCGGATGGACTGCCCCTAAAGATATCATATTGAAGGTTGCTGATGAACTAACCGTATCTGGCGGTACAAATGCAATAGTTGAGTATTTTGGTCCTGGAACAAAATCTATCAGCTGTACTGGAAAGGCTACAATTGCTAACATGGGTGCTGAAATTGGTGCAACATGTTCTGTTTTTCCATATGATGAAAGAATGGAAACTTATCTAAAATATACCAACAGGGGTGACATATCTGAACTTGCAAATCAAAACAAAGAATCTTTGATTGCAGACACTGAAGTTGAAGCAAATCCTGAAAATTTCTTTGATAGAGTAATTGAAATAAATCTATCAACATTGGAGCCACATATCGTCGGACCTCATACTCCTGATTTGGCACGTACCATTTCTAAATTATCTGATGATGTAGAATCAAAAGATTACACTGATCCGATTTCTGTTGCATTAATTGGTAGCTGTACAAACTCATCCTATGAGGACATGTCAAGGGCTGCAAGCTTGGCTGAACAGGCAAAATCAAAGGGAATCAAGGCAAAAATTCCATTACTGGTAACTCCAGGCTCTGAACAAATTCGAGGAACCATCGAAAGAGATGGACAAATGGATTCTCTCAAAGATATTGGTGCAACCGTTTTGGCAAATGCATGTGGGCCTTGCATTGGTCAATGGAACAGACCCGAATTAGAAAAGGATCAACAAAATACCATTGTTACGACATTTAACAGAAATTTTCCCGGACGAAATGACGGACGCAGAAATACACTAAACTTCATTGGCAGTCCTGAAATGATAATTGCATTAGCATTGGGCGGACGACTCTCCTTTAATCCATTAAAAGATGAACTGACTGCATCTGATGGAACAAAGTTCAAGCTTGAACCACCAAAACCTGCACCTGAAGTTCCTAAAGATGGATTTGTGATACCTGAAGGAACTTTTATCGCCCCACCTGAAAATTCTGATGATATCAAAGTCATAATTGATTCTAACAGTAAGAGACTACAACGTTTGGAACCATTTTCAAAATGGGATGGCAAAGATTTTGAAGAAGTTCCAATTATGGTCAAGGCCAAGGGTAAATGTACAACTGATCATATATCACCTGCTGGTGCATGGCTTTCACTGCGAGGTCACTTGGATAATCTTAGTGACAATATGCTTTTGGGAGCAGTCAATGCATTTAATGATCAAGTGGGTCAAGGCAAGAATATTCTTAACAACAAATTGGAATCATTTTCAAGCATTGCAAGACAATACAAAGAAAAACAAATGAGATGGGTGATTATTGGTGACAATAATTATGGTGAAGGCAGTAGTAGGGAACACGCCGCCATGACTCCTAGATATCTGGGATGCGCAGCAGTCATTACAAAAAGTCTGGCAAGAATCCATGAAACCAATTTGAAAAAACAAGGTGTTTTGGCATTGACATTTGGCAACCCTGATGACTATGAAAAAATTCTTGAAGATGACAAAATAAGCTTAATTGATTTAAACGGATTGGAACCAGGCAAACAGGTAAAATGTATTATTTCACATATTGATGGAAATAAAGATGAAATTTTGTTAAACCACTCTTACAATAAATCTCAAATTGAATGGTTCAAATCTGGATCAGCACTTAATGTTCTTAGAAACAAATAATAGAATTTTTTAACGTGGAGTCCTAGTTCATTTTGAATAATTCCTAAATGGGTTAATGCAGCGTAATCATTGAATACACTTGTAGATATAATTTTCATTCAAAACTAATTCTTTTTTATTTTTTTATTTTAAAGAAATCATAGAAGTAGAAGAACTGAGAAATAAATTCAGAACAAACACATGATAAATCATAGGATAAAGTAGTAAAGCTTAACTGCTTTTTCGTCGATTGTGGAATTAAGAACACAAAATGACACATATTCTGATCCAAAATAAAATACTGATTATTTTTGCTGTGTCCTTGACTGTTCTTTTTGTAAGTAATACAAGTGATGTATTTGCAGTTGAACAATCAACTATGATTAACTCAAAAATAATAACAAATGGAGATTTGTATGTCGAATCAAAAACCCCAATTCAGGTTCCCTTTAGTGTAACTGCTGTAGACGAATTTAATAATCCAATTCCAGTAGAATGTGACAAAACGCCAAAAACAATATTCCAGACAGGAAAAACAACAGTGAGATGCATGGCAGTTGATTCATTTGGAAGTGAAACAAGAGATTCTTTTATAATTACAGTCGGATATGAGATAGTACAGATCCCAAATTGGTTAAAACAGATAACCCAATTTTGGACCTCAGATAACATATCAGATGCCCAATATTTTCAAACATTGAATTTTCTACTAGATGAACAGATACTCCATGTACCTTATACCAAGTCACCAAAAAATAATGGGGGGCACGAGATTCCAATCTGGATAAAAATCAATGCTGAAAAATGGACTAAAGGAGATTTATCTGATGATGAATTTTCTATTGGGATACAATGGATGTTGGATCGAAAAATAATTTGAAATTTGACTATTGCGCACTTTATATTCAATCTGTAAACGGACTTTCAACATATGTGATGTTTTTAACTTAACATTACAGCTGAGACACCAATAAGACAAGGAAGAATCTCACAAACATTCTGGAATATCTATCATTAATTCAAAATACTATTTTATTTGTACTTCATAATCAGAATCCCATTTTAATTGGCTTTCTAACAGATTTTGAGATTTATTTAATTTATTATAAGAGGGGATGTATTTTTGTCATATGTTTTTTTAAAAGATTTTGGTTAATTTTTTTTGTTTCGAATAGATGTGGATAAAACAATTGTTAGCATATTGTCTTTTACAACTATTCATCAATACTCAAATTGCAATGGTGATTTATTATGAATCTCAAATAATCCTCTGACTAGTTTGATTATAGTTTCAGGTTTAACTGTAAATTGCAATAACTATGTAGATCAAATATGCGAATATGATGGGACGTGGGGCCGACCGGAATTGAACCGGCGACCTACGGGTCACTACAGCTCCAAACTTACATCATCCGTGAGTCAGTTTAGCTTAGTTAACCTTTGGAGC
>Ga0224498_10000325_pt1 | contig 11222 bp, 10 predicted proteins | sample SF_Jul11_sed_USG_5_FD_167971 | JGI IMG/M metagenome (GOLD analysis project Ga0224498, IMG submission 167971) | Sediment microbial communities from San Francisco Bay, California, United States - SF_Jul11_sed_USGS_21 | ecosystem: Environmental > Aquatic > Marine > Sediment | place: USA...
CTCGAGATGGCCGACGAACGCGTCGTGCAGATGGCCAACCCTGCGCTCACCGACGTGAGACGCTCACTGGCCGATGAGCTGGCCGCGCTCGAAGCCATGGAAAAGCCGGACCTGCAGGGTGCGACGCTGACGCTTGCAAGCCTGGCGCGGGTGGTGGAGACGCTGCCACTGCGGGCGACGGGGAGCACTACGGGCGAAACGGGGGGCGCATCGGCTGAAGAGCTGGGTGCTGCCGGTCGCGCCTGGGCCTCGGTAAAGGACGCCATGTCGGGCCTCGTCAAGGTAACGCCACCCGACGAGGAAACACGGGCCCTGCTCACGCCCGATGCTTCACGGCTGATCCGCAACAATCTCGCCCTGCAGCTACAGGCGGGCAGGCTGGCGCTGCTGCGCGGCGAACAGGCCATTTTCGAGCAAAGCCTCGAGGATGCCGATGCACTGCTCGTCCGGTATTTCGACAGCGGCAGCGCGCAGGTCGCAAGCGTTCGGGACACGATCACCGAGATTCTCGACACCATGGTCACGGTGACGGCACCCGATATTTCCGAGTCGCTGCGGCTTATACGCCAGTTCCGGGTGCTGTCCGAGACCGCACAATGAAGTTCAGCGTCATCGTTGTCATCGCGACCCTGATTTTCGCATTCGCGGCGCACTTCCTGCTGCAGGATCCGGGATACGTTGCGATCAATTTCCGCGGCTATCTCGTCGAGATGTCCGTGCCGGTACTGCTTGGCGCCGCTATCGTCTTCGTGGTCGCCGTCTGGACGGTCCGCAAGCTCATCGTCGCGCCCCGGCTGATCGGTGAAGCCGCCGGCCGATATCGCGCCGGACGTGCCGGACAGAAGCTGATGCGCGGCATGATCGAAGTGGCGGAAGGTAATTTTGCACGCGGCGAGAAGCTGCTGGCGCGCGCCGCCAGCACCAGCGATGCGCCGCTTTTCAATTACCTGCAGGCAGCACGCGCTGCGCACCTGCAGGGCAACGACCAGCGTCGAGACGAGTGGCTGAAGCTGGCCTACGAACACACACCTGCGGCGACCAACGCGGTACTCCTGACGCAGGCCGAACTGCAGCTCGACCGCAATCAGTATGAGCAGGCACTTGCGACGCTGCGACGAATCGAAGAGAACTCGCGCGATCACAGCTACGCGCTCGGCCTGCTCGGCAAGCTCTACTACCGCCTCGAAGACTGGGACAACCTGGATAAGCTGCTGCCGCGCCTGAAGGCACAGGGGCGTATCACCGAGGACACGATCCGGACATGGACCGTCCGCGTTCACCGTGAGCATCTCGACCAGGCGCAGGATGGCGACGCGGTACAGGCGGCCCGGAAGAACCTGCCGAGGAACCTGCGTTCCAGTCCCGAGCTGCTCGATGCCTATTTTTCGGCGCTGATCAGGAACGGCCAGCATGAGCTGGCCGAGAAGGAACTGGCCGCAGCACTGAAAAAGGAATGGAGCGGTCCGCTCGTAAGACTGTTCGGCCTCGTCGAAGGACCCGATGCGTCGAAACAGCTCAAGCGAGCCGAGGGCTGGCTCGCCCAGCACCCGGAAGATCCCGACCTGTTGCTCACCGCTGCGCGGCTTTGCCTGCGCAACGAGCTATGGGGCAAGGCGCGCAGTTACCTCGAGACCGTCATCTCACTGCGGCCGACGCCCGAGGCCTACCAGGACTACGGCCGGCTGCTCAACAGGCTCGGCGAAGGCGACGCCGCGGCGGACGCATTCCGTGAGGGCCTGGGGCTCGTCGCCGAATCCCCGAAGACGGCCATCCCGCACCTGAAAACGGTCCGCAAGTGACCACGTTGTTTGTCGGTGCCGGGTACACGGGTGCCCGCGTCCTGAAGCGCCTGCCGGATGCCGTCGCACTCGGCCGCTCACGATCCGGCGACGAGCGGCTCGATCTCGACCACGACGAGCGGCTGCGCGTCGAGCTGCCGGAAGAGTACGCGGTTATCTATTCCATCCCGCCTGCGCCCGATCAGCCGGGCGATCCGCGGTTCGCCCGTTTCCTCTCGCTACTACCGCACCCGCCGGCCAGGATCGTCTACCTCAGCACGACGGGCGTCTACGGCAATCGCGACGGCGCACGCGTGGACGAGACCAGCGAACCGCTTCCTGAGTCCGCGCGTGCAGAGCGCAGGCTTGCCGCTGAGCGGATGCTGGCGGACTGGTGCACCGGCTCGGGAACAACGGCGGTCGTGCTGCGCATCCCGGGCATCTACGGGCCGGGACGCCTGGGCACGGACCGCATTCGGACAGGGATGCCGGTCATCGAGGAAAAAGAGGCCAACCCGGGCAACCGCATTCACGTGGACGACCTGGCTACCTGCTGTATTGCGGCGCTGTCGCCCGATGTGCCTGACGGTATCTACAACGTCGGTGATGGCAACCATCGCTCCGGCACCTGGTTCACGAGCGAAGTCGCACGGCAGGTCGGCTTACCACCGCCACCGACGATCAGCCTCGCAGAGGCACAGAAGACCTTTTCGCCGATGCGGCTCTCGTTCCTGCGGGAGTCGCGCATCATCGACACAACGAAAATGCGCGAAGTACTGGGCGTACTCCCAAAGTACGCCGACGCCGCCGACGGCATCGCGGCCGCCCTCGCCGAAGAAGCAAATCAGTAGGGGCGGTTCTCGAACCGCGACCATTCTTGTCCCGGCGGGCGGGCCGCGAGGATTGCCTTTTCGAGGAAGTAAAGCGCAGCCGCGCGCAGCGCGGCGAGCCATGACGAGAAAAGGTATCGGAGCGGCCCGCCTTGAGGCAAAGGCGGGGTCGCGGTTCGAGAACCGATCCTACAGAATCTCCTCGGACCTACGGCCGACTGCGCTTGCTCCGCAACCATGCCGTCAGCGGCTCCCACTCCTCCCAATCCGGCCAGGCGAGGTATTCCGGCAGCTCGAATATCCCGAGGCCGCGCGTGTAGGCGCGCACGTAATTCTGGGCTTCGCGCAATGCTGCAATATACGGCACGCGGACCTTCGTCAGGTACTCGTCGAGGTCGCCCCATATCAGCGTGTTATCGCGAACACGATTTGCGACGGTTCCGATCTTCGCCTGCTTACGCTGGACCTTGCCGACGTTCTTCAGCTCCTCGATAAACTTCGTCGTGGCCTGCATGTCGATCGTCGAGGGCAGGACGGGGACGATAAGGGTCTCCGCATGCTTGACCAGATCGGTCAATTCCTTGCCGTGCGAGCGTGCCGGAGCATCGACGACGACGATATCCGCGGAACGCGGAACGTGCCGGAAGCCGTCTTCGAATGCGGCCACGCCGACGATCTCCGCGCGGTCCGCAGGACGCCGTTCCAGCCAGTCGAGGCTCGACCGCTGCGGGTCGTAATCAGCCAGCGCGACAGACGCGCCTTGCGTGGCAAAGTAAGATGCAATATTCGTTGCGAGCGTGCTCTTGCCGCAGCCACCCTTCGCATTCAGAACCATTATGTGCCGCATTATTCTCCCCAAGGGCTTTTAGAAAGTATGTTTTTATCGGGCGTTTCGCGGGTTATGTAAACTACAGGCAGAGGGCATAAAAGTCCATCCGGGATAACGTGAAATTCGACTATTTGATAATGCATGGCGCCGGCAACCGGATACTTGTAATAGACAGCCGGGAAACGAACGTGGAACCCCCGGCTGTCGACGAGCTGCGCCGCCTGGCCGACTCGACGACGGGGCTCGGCTTCGACCAGCTCATGTGGGTGACGTCGCCGCGCGAAAGCGGCCTCGACGCGGGCTATCGCATTTTCAACGCCGACGGCTCCGAGGTGCAGCAGTGCGGAAACGGCGTTCGCTGTGTGGCCTGGATGCTCGCGCGTGAATCGGGTGAGCGCGGAACCATGCGGCTCGACAGCCCGTCCGGGATTGTCGAGGCAAGGATGGAGGCAGACGGACGCGTCACCGTCAGCATGGGCCCTCCCGAGTTCGAACCGTCGCGCATACCGTTCGTCGCCAATACGAGGGCAGACGGTTACCTGCTGTCGGTGGACGGCGCCGATTACGACGTGTCCGTACTTTCCATGGGCAACCCGCATTGCTTACTCCAGGTCGCCGACACTCTCACGGCCGGCGTCGAGCGGCTGGGGCCGCTGATCGAGAGGCACGAGCGATTTCCAGAACGCACGAACGTCGGCTTCATGGCGATTCGCAGCCGCAAGGCCATCGACCTGCGGGTTTACGAAAGAGGCGTGGGCGAGACGCTCGCCTGCGGCACTGGCGCCTGCGCCGCGGTCGTCGCCGGCCAGCGCCTCGGCCACCTGGACGATGCCGTCACCGTCAGTCTGCCCGGCGGGCAACTCGTGGTAAGCTGGCGCGGCGGTGGCGAGACGGTTTGGCTGACCGGGAACGCCGAGTTAATCAGCGAGGGAAGTATTGATCTATGAGCACACAGGCGAAGCCGGAATACGTTGAGGAAACATTGTCCGAACAAGCGGTTTGCGAGTATCTCGCGGCGCATCCCGACTTTTTCGAACGCAACGCGAAGGTCCTGGCCAAACTGCGGATTCCGCACGAGGCCGGCGGCACCGTGTCGCTCGTGGAACGCCAGGTCTCGATGCTGCGCCAGAAGGAAGTCAAGCTCGAGCGCCAGCTCAAAGAACTCATCCAGGTGGCGCGCGACAACGACTTGCTTGTCGGGAAGATCCACAAGCTCGGCATCCACCTGCTCGCAGCCGACGGCCTGAATGCCACTGTCGCCGCGGTCGAGGAAGCCATGCGCGCAGGTTTCGGCGCCGACCAGGCCGTGCTCGTGCTGTTTGGCAACCCGGACGGCTTCGACGACGTGGACGCCGGACGGTTTTTCCGCGTCGTCCAGCGGGAAGACGAGGCATTGGGTCCGTTTGCCACCTTCCTGAAGGGCAGCGGCCCTCGCTGTGGGCAGGTACGGGACGCACAGCGTAATTTCCTGTTCCGGGCGGATGCCGAGGACATCGGTTCGGTCGCACTCGTCCCGCTGGGCAAAAAGGCGAGCATTGGCTTTATTGCGATCGGCAGCGTCGACTCGAACCGTTTTCATCCGGGCATGAGCATCGACTTCCTGAGTCGCGTGGGGGAACTCATTGCCGGCGCCCTGAATCGCTACTGATGCGGAGCTGTGGACGCCGCTGAAGCCGACTGGATTGACGCCTTCATCCGCCACCTCGAATTCGAGCGGCGGCTGTCGAAGGAAACCTGCAAGCATTACCGGCGCGATATCGACGCGCTGCACTCCTGGTGCGACGAGACCGGCACAGGCCGGTGGTCGGATCTCGACGCCGAGCACATTCGCAGCTACTCCGCAGCCTGTTTTCGTCGCGGACTCTCAGCGCGCAGCATCCAGCGGAGGCTTTCCGCAAGTCGAACGTTCTTCCGTTACCTGCTGCGCGAGAAACACGTCAGGAATAACCCGGTGCAGTCGGTCTCGGCGCCCAAAGGCGCGAAGCGCCTTCCCGAGAATCTCGACGCCGACCGCATGGCGCGGCTCCTGGAAATCCCCGGGGACGGCCCGCTGGTCGACCGCGACCGGGCAATTCTCGAGCTGCTGTATTCGTCAGGGCTTCGCCTGGCCGAACTGACCGACCTGAATCTCGGCGATGTGGACATGCAGGACGCGACGGTACGCGTCACCGGCAAGGGCAACAAGGACCGCATCGTGCCGGTGGGCTCCAGGGCGATACAGGCACTCTCACGCTGGCAAACAGCTCGCGGTTCACTCGCGGCGCCGGACGAGGCCGCTCTGTTTGTCAGCAACCGGGGAACGCGCCTGAGTCGCCGCAGCGTGCAGGCGCGTGTGGATCACTGGGCCAGGCGCCAGGGCATCGACTCAAAGGTCTACCCGCACCTGTTCCGGCATTCCTTCGCCACGCACCTGCTCGAGTCGAGCCACGACCTGCGCGGCGTACAGGAGCTCCTGGGCCACGCCAATATCTCGACGACCCAGGTCTATACTCACCTTGACTTCCAGCACCTCGCCCAGATATACGACAAGACGCATCCGCGCGCCCGGGCCAAGAACAAGCCATAGCTGCGCGCAAAAACCGCCCGCCCTGCCGGGTAACAACCCAGGACTAACATCATGGAACAGTTTCGTGGGACAACCATCGTCTCGGTGCGCCGCAATGGCAAGGTCGCGATGGCCGGCGATGGACAGGTCAGCATGGGTAATACCATCATGAAGGGCAATGCCCGCAAGGTCCGGTTGCTTGCCGACGGCAAGGTCATCGCCGGCTTCGCCGGCGGCACTGCCGATGCTTTCACGCTATTCGAACTGTTCGAGGCCAAACTCGAGCAGTACGGCAACCTCACCCGGGCCGCAATCGAGCTGGCCAAGGACTGGCGCACCGACCGGCGGCTGCGCCGCCTCGAAGCGCTGCTGTGCGTGGCCAACGAAGAGGCGTCACTGATCATTTCCGGCAACGGCGACGTGATCGAACCGGAGGACGACCTCATGGCAATCGGCTCCGGTGGCCCTTACGCACAGGCTGCGGCCAAGGCCCTGCTGGACAACACGGAGCTCGGCGCCCGGGACGTCGTCCAGAAAGCGCTCGGGATTGCCGGCGATATCTGCGTTTACACCAATCAGAACGTCGTCGTGGAGGAGCTTGGCTGATGTCACAGATGACACCGCGTGAGATCGTCCAGGAACTGGACAAGCACATCATCGGGCAAGACGAAGCCAAGCGTGCCGTCGCCATTGCACTGCGCAACCGCTGGCGCCGCGTCCAGGTCGACGAGCCACTGCGCGGCGAGATCACGCCCAAGAACATCCTGATGATCGGCCCGACAGGCGTGGGCAAGACCGAAATCTCTCGCCGGCTTGCCCGGTTGGCGAAGGCGCCCTTCATCAAGGTCGAGGCCACCAAATTCACCGAGGTCGGTTACGTCGGCCGCGAAGTCGACAGCATCGTCCGCGACCTCATGGATGTCGCCGTCAAGATGACGCGCGAAGGCGCCATGTCCAAGGTCCGGCATCGCGCCGAGGATGCCGCGGAAGAGCGCGTGCTCGATGCGCTGTTGCCGCCCGCTTCCCCATCGGTCGGGTTCACGGCCGAGAGCGAGCCAGAATCGCGGGACAGCGACACGCGCCAGAAATTCCGCAAGATGCTGCGCGAAGGCAAGCTCGATGACCGCGAGATCGAGATCGAGGTCCAGGCCGTGCCGGTGGGCGTGGAGATCATGGCCCCTCCGGGGATGGAGGAAATGACCAGCCAACTGCAGGGCATGTTCCAGAACCTCGGCGGAAATCGCCACCGTACGCGCAAACTCAAGATAAAAGATGCGCTCAAGCAATTGACCGACGAAGAAGCCGCGAAGATGGTCGACGAGGAGGAACTCAAGGCGCAGGCGCTCGAGGCCGTCGAGCAGCACGGCATCGTGTTCCTCGACGAACTCGACAAGGTCGCCCGGCGCTCCGAAACCCACGGTGCGGACGTCTCCCGCGAAGGTGTGCAGCGAGACCTGCTGCCACTCGTCGAAGGCTCCACGGTCAACACCAAGTATGGGATGGTGAGGACGGATCACGTCCTGTTCATCGCCTCCGGCGCATTCCACGTGTCGAAACCCTCGGACCTGATCCCGGAGCTCCAGGGCCGTTTCCCGATCCGCGTCGAACTCAAGTCACTCACGACCGACGATTTCGTGCGCATTCTCACAGAACCCGACGCGTCGCTGACCGACCAGTACAGCGCCTTGCTCGGCACCGAGGAAGTGCAGCTCGAATTTACCGGGAGCGGCGTACGGCGCATCGCGGAGGTCGCATACCAGGTCAACGAGAACACCGAGAATATCGGCGCGCGCCGCCTGCACACGGTCATGGAGCGGCTGCTCGAGACGGTATCATTCGAGGCATCCGACAAGAGCGGCTCGCACCTGCAGATCGATGCCGCTTACGTCGACGAGCAACTTGCGGAGCTATCGAAGGACGAGGACCTCAGCAGGTATATTCTCTGATGTGATTGCAGGAACGCGTTTTGGCCGCACGATCGCGATTGCAGTCCTGGCAGCGCTCCGACAGTTCGAAACTGGATTCTAATTATGACTACGCCGACCGAAATTCGCTTGAAGAAAGAGCCGCGCTTGCTGGTCATCAGCTTCGATGACGGCAGCATATTCGAGTACACATGCGAGTACCTTCGCGTGCACTCGCCGAGTGCGGAGGTCAGGGGTCACGGGCCGGGCCAGGAGACGTTGCAGCACGGCAAGGAGAGCGTCGCGATCGTCAACATAGAGCCCGTCGGCCACTATGCGGTTCGCCTGGTATTCGACGACGGCCACGACAGCGGGCTCTACAGCTGGGAATACCTCTACGAACTGGGCCAGGACATGCAGGCAAACTGGCTGCGTTACCTCGACCGGCTCGAAGCAGCAGGGTATGCTCGCCAAAAACAGTAACGATATCCTGCCATGGCGCCCAACACGGACAGCCCCGACAAGCCCGCCGAAACCACCCACTTCGGTTACAAAGACGTACCCGTCGACGACAAAGCCGACCTCGTAAGAGGGGTTTTCGACTCGGTTGCGAGCCGTTACGACATCATGAACGACCTGATGTCCGGCGGCATGCACCGCCTCTGGAAGCGCTACACGATCCAGCACGCCAACGCACGGCCGGGGCACGTCATCCTCGACCTCGCGGGCGGCACCGGCGACCTGGCGCGCGAGTTCGCGCGTGTCGTCGGCGAACGCGGGCGCGTCGTGCTTGCCGACATCAACGCCGCGATGCTCGAGCACGGCCGGCGCCGGCTCGTTGACGCGGGCATCGCGGGCAACGTCGAGCTGGCGCAGGTCAACGCCGAGGTCCTGCCGTTTGCCGACAATACCTTCGACCGGATCTCCATCGCTTTTGGCCTGCGCAATGTCACCGACAAGGAGGCTGCGCTGGCCGAAATGCACCGGGTGCTGAAACCCGGCGGCAAGGTCCTGATACTCGAATTCTCGCGGCCGTCCAGCGCGATAAAGCCCGTGTACGATCTGTATTCCTTCAAAGTGCTGCCCCTGCTGGGCAAGCTCGTTACCAGTGACCCGGACAGTTACCAGTATCTTGCGGCGTCCATCCGCATGCACCCCGACCAGGAGTCCCTGCTCAGCATGATGCAGGACGCCGGCTTTGAACGTTGCCGCTACAACAACCTTACGGCCGGCGTCGTCGCGCTGCATACCGGCTACAAGATCTGACGGCGCGATGAACCCGCTCGAAACCCTGCTGCAACCGATCGCGCGCGTGCTCAACCGCAACATCCGCGAATCCACCCGGGCGAGCGAGCTGTGCGAACGGCTCGATGGCAAGCTGATCGCCATCCGGGTGCGCGATACCGCCCTCTCCGCCTATTTCGAGCTCAGCAGGGATGCCCTCTACCTGAGCACGAATCACGATGGCGAGCCGGACGTCGTCATCACGGGCTCGCTGGTCGCGCTTGCACTGATGGCCGGCGAGGACTCGATACGCGACGGCTCGCTCGACCTGACGGGCGATGCCGCAACCGCGCAGGCATTCCAGCAGTTGCTGACGCACGCCAGGCCGGACATCGAAGAAGAGCTCTCGGCGGTCATCGGGGACACCGCGGCGCACGGCCTCGGCGAATTTGCGAGAGCGGCCGGGCAATGGGCCCGCCAGACGCGCTCCATCATGGGCGACAACATCCGCGAATACCTGCAGGAAGAGAGCCGGGACGTGCCGAGCCGCTACGAGACCGAACAGTTCTCGAAGCGCGTCAACGAGCTGCGCGACGACGTCGACCGGCTGGCAGCAAGAATCGACCGCCTCGCGGAATCCCCGCGATGATGCTGCGCCGGACGTCAAGGACCGGCCGGCCAGGAGGCCCGCGATGATGCAGCGGCGGACGTTCTTCAGGCTGATCCGCATCCAGCGGGTCCTGGTCAAGTACGGCCTCGATGAATTCATATCCGCCACGCACTTGCTGCGCCCGCTGCGCTTTTTCTTCTATCTCGCGCCGCGGCGCAGGGACCGCAGCGCACCGCAAGGCGAGCGCATCCGCCTCGCGCTCGAGGAACTCGGGCCGATATTCGTCAAGTTCGGCCAGGCGATTTCGACGCGCCGCGACCTGCTGCCGCCGGACATCGCCAATGAGCTGGCCAAGCTGCAGGACGCCGTGCCGCCGTTTCCCACGGAACAGGCCATCGCGATACTGGAGTCCGCCTACGGAAAACCCATCGACACGGTTTTCACTCGCTTCGACCGCGAGCCACTGGCGGCCGCGTCGATCGCACAGGTGCATGCCGCCGAGTTGCCGGACGGCACCGAGGTCGTCGTAAAGGTCCTGCGCCCCGGGGTGCGCGAAAAGATCGAACAGGACCTCGAGGTAATGCGAACGATTGCGGCGCTGGCGTCAAGATACTGGGAGCACGGCGAGCGCCTCAAACCTCTCGAAGTCGTCGCCGAGTACGAGCAAACGATCATCGACGAATTGGACCTCATGCGCGAGGCCGGCAACGCTGCACAGCTGAAGCGCAACTTCGAGGGTTCGGAGATGCTCTACGTGCCAGAGATCTACTGGGATTTCTGCCGGCCCGAGGTGCTGGTCCAGGAACGCATCCACGGCATCCCCATCAGCGACATGGAGGCCCTGCGCGCGGCCGGCACCAACATCGAGAAGCTCGCGGAAAACGGCGTGGAGATCTTTTTCACCCAGGTTTTCCGGCACAACTTCTTCCATGCGGACATGCATCCCGGGAATATCTTCGTGAACGTCACCGACCCGGAGAACCCGAAGTACGCGGCGGTCGATTTCGGCATCGTCGGCACGCTGAACCCGGAAGACAAGCAATACCTGGCCGAAAATTTCCTCGCATTCTTCGAGCGCGACTACTACCGGATTGCCAAGCTGCATCTCGACTCCGGCTGGGTGCCTGACGACGCACGCATCGACCAGCTCGAGACCGCCGTGCGTACCGTCTGCGAGCCGATCTTCAACAAGCCGCTCTCGGAGATCTCTTTCGCCCAGGTCCTGATGCGCCTGTTCCGCGTCGCACAGCGCTTCAACGTGGAAATCCAGCCGCAGCTGATCCTGCTGCACAAGACCCTGTTCAACATCGAGGGCCTGGGCCGCGAGCTGTACCCCGAACTCGACATCTTCAAGACGGCGAGGCCGGTCCTGAAACAATGGATGGACGAACAGGTCGGTGCGCGGGCGATGATCGACGACCTCCGCGAAAACCTGCCGCAGCTGCGGCAGGCCCTGCGGGAACTGCCGGGTGTGATTCGCGAACTGTCCGAGCGAGCGACGG
>Ga0224498_10000329_pt1 | contig 11146 bp, 9 predicted proteins | sample SF_Jul11_sed_USG_5_FD_167971 | JGI IMG/M metagenome (GOLD analysis project Ga0224498, IMG submission 167971) | Sediment microbial communities from San Francisco Bay, California, United States - SF_Jul11_sed_USGS_21 | ecosystem: Environmental > Aquatic > Marine > Sediment | place: USA: California...
GCTTTGTCTTTGCCGTCGTCTTGTTCGGCGCGCCAATCATCGTTGCGTGGTACGGACTTTCAGTCGCAGCAGCAGCAGGTATCGTTATCCTGCTGCTGCTGTGCCGCTGGCTTATTACCCTGAGCGGCATCATTGCGCCGGAACGCAGTCCCGACCTCGTGCTGGCCACCATCTCGGCCAGCCACTTTGTAGAAAAGGTTCGCTGGAGTCTCGACCGGCTTGGCGTCGACTACGAAGAACGATCGTCGGGCGGGACCCTGGGCGCGTACTTTCGTGGGCGCACCGTTCCACAGCTGAAGATCAGGACCGGCATCGTCCGGTCGGTGATCGGTAACTCACCTGATATTCTCCGCTATGTTTACGGCCGCTACCTGCCGGAGCGCCCCGAGAGGGCGGCGTTTCTTGAGCCGACCGCGGAGCGGGTAGCATTCGAGCAGCGGCTCGACGGTTACGGCGTCAGCCTGCAGATCTGGGTTTACTACCATATGCTCCATGACCGCGAGCTCACCCTGCACGCCTGGGGCGCGGACAATCCCGCGACGCCGGCATGGCAGCGCATCGTGTTGCGGGTTCTCTTTCCGTTCCTGGCATTCATGATCCGCTTCTCGTTCAAGATCAATGACACGCACTTTGCCAAGTCGGTAGCGCGGATCGAAGAACTGCTGGGTGACATCAATGCCGACCTCACCGACGGCCGGAAGTCACTGCTCGGCGGTGACGAGATCAACTACACGGACCTGACGTTCGCCGCGTTTACGGGGCTCTGGCTGATGCCGGAGGGCTACGGTGGCGGCAAAGCGGATAATGTTCGTATTGAAAGAGATCGGGCGCCCGACGCAATGCGTGCCGACATCGAGCGCTGGGTCGATGCGTTTCCCAATGCGGTCTCCTGGGTGGAGACGATGTACGAGGATCGATAGATGAGCAGCACAAAGATTACCGCACTACTGATCGCTTCGTTTCTGCTGGCCGCCTGTGCGGCATCGGATGAAAAGGAGGAGCGCCGCGAGGAAACGGCAATCGCAGACTTCATTGAAGTCAATGAGCTCGCGTCAGTCAATTCTATCCGCACGCTGGACCAGCTTTCGTCCAGCAGCGTTAGCGATCTTTACCTCGTCGTTAGTACGCGTAAAGAGGACTTCCTGCTCGAGTACTACAGCCGCTGCCAGAGGGGTTTTGATGGGCGTGTAGCGCCCGACATTCGCCAGGACTCACGCGCACTGTATCCCAAGATCGACACGTTCCGCGGGTGTCGTATCAAGGCGATTTATGCGCTGCAGCCCGGACAGGCCGATGAGATCAAGGAGCTGGGCCGGTCTGTCGGGGGCGACCGCTAACCCGACTACGGCGTCGCGAAACGCGTCCCGAAGAAATTCCCCTCCAGCCACGTCGGCCTCGCGGTGTCTGTCGCAATGGCATAGCCCATCCGCGTGTGTGCGCGGGCGAAGCGCAGCGCTGAAGCCCAATCGACAGGACGACTCAGGTCGTCACTGGCCTTGTGATAATGGTTCTTGATGTGATCACGATAGGCGGCCTCGCCATCCACATCGTCGTCGAGCGACGTGAATCCGGGGACCAGGTAAATGGCCGGAATGCCCTTACGAACAAACGAATACTGGTCGCTGCGCACAAACAGGTTTTCCTCGGGCATCGGGTCTGGCGACAGCGAGAAACCCTCCGCCTCGGCTGCGACCCTGGCAACGCCCTGCAGGGTTGAGTTCTCTGAGCCGAAGGCGACCAGGTCCGCAACCGGATAGAGAAACAGCGGCATATCGAGGTTGATGTTTGCGACGATAGCGCCAGGCGGAACCGTTGGGTCGTTAATAAAAAAGTCCGAACCCAGCAGACCCTTTTCCTCCGCGGTAACCGCAACGAACAACACTGAACGACGCGGCGGCACCGCAGCAATCGCTCGCGCCGTCTCCAACATCAGGGCTACGCCCATCGCGTTGTCATACGCGCCATTAAAAATAAGCTGTTCGCCATCGTCTTCGCGCATGCCGACGTGGTCGAGGTGAGCGGTATACACCACATACTCATTCGTAAGCAGGGGGTCTGTGCCCCGCACCACACCGACGACATTTGGGCTTGCCAGTGCATCGTGTTTCGTCTTGCCGGCGATGGTGACCTCAATGCCCAGGCTGACGGAAGCCGCCGTGCCGGCCTCCATCGCATCCAGCGATTCCTCGTAACTTAGCGGCGCATTTGCAAACAGCTTCTCGCCAGCCTGCGGGCTAACATAGGCCACGCCGCGGATTTCCGGAAAATAGCGGGCGGCCTCGCCAGCGCTGTTTACCCAGGTCATGGATGCGCGGCGGCCGATGCGCTTTTTTGCGTCTTCCCAGGGCGAGTCCTTTTCGTTCTTCCTGGAGCGGAGCGAAATCGCCCCGACAGCGCCCCGCGAAACGAGCTCCTTGCGCTTGGCGCTCGACGAGGCATAGAACGCGCGCTTCTCGCCATCAAACCCTTCTGGCGCACCGCCGTAGAGCGCAACAATCTTGCCGCTCACATCGATCCCATCGTAATCCGAGTACCCCTGGTCCGGAGCGTGTACGCCATAGCCAACGTAGACAACCTCGGCACGCACCTGCGTGGACACCTTGACCGGGTCCGGCTGAACGGAGAACGCCTCCCGGTAGACAAGGGCCTCGTCGCCGTCTTCTGTATGGATAATGAATGAGCTGGCCTCGCCGTCGGCCTTGTACGAACGCAAGCTTACGGGCTGATACCAGCCGTCCACACCCGCGGGCTCGACCCCCATCGAAGCGAGCTGCTCGGCCACATACTCGGCCGACCGATCGTAGCCGGCCTCGCCGGTCATGCGACCCTCGCGGTCGTCATGGGCGAGCCATGCAACATGCCGCTTCAGCGCCCGCTTGTGAATAAGGTCGAGCGAGCCATCCAGCGTCTCGGGTGGCGCCGAGGCACAGGAGGTGAGTACAAGACAGGCCAGCAGGGCTGCGCCGGTAAGGGGGGTAATTCTGAGCTGGTTCATTCGGCCTTCCGCTTTTCCTGGTAGGTCGTGCTGATCTCCATCATCTTGTCTTCGATCCATTTCTGCACAACGAGGTTTGTCTCCCTGGGGGGGCGCCCCTGCGCGCTTATCGGAGGACCGATACAGAAACGAATGATGCCCGGGCGCTTGGTGAACACGAGGCGCGGCCAACAGTCGCCAGCGTTATGTGCCACCGGAACGATCATTACGTTCGCTTCCTGGGCGAGCGCCGCACCGGACACGCCATATTTGCGGGTCTCGCCGGGCGGCATGCGCGTGCCCTCCGGGAAGATCGTCACCCACACGCCTTTTGCCAGCTTCTTCTTTCCCTTGCTAATTACCTGCTTCACCGAATTGCTGCGAGCGCTGCGTTTGATCGCAATCGGCTCGAGCACCAGGCCGATGGCCCAGCCAAAGATCGGCGCCCAGACCAGCTCGCGCTTGACCACCCACGCGGTCGTGGGGAAGAAGGGAACGTGGCCGTAGGTCTCAAGCGTGGTCGTGTGCTTGATCATGATAACGCTGGGCTCGTCCGGGATATTTTCCTGACCTTCAACCACAACCTTCATGCCGCAGAAAAAATCGCCGGCCCACAGGGTCAGATTGCAGTAGTTGACGACGATCGCATGCAACCAGGACTTCGGTGCCCAGAACAGCAGCATTATGAAGCACGCATAGACCACCACGGTCGACAAACCAAAGGTCAGGAACAGCAGTGAACGAAGCCATTGAATCATCTATTTACCTTCTCAACGCGGCCGTCGCGAACGCGGCGAGGTCGTCGTAGATGCGAACGTCGCGCAGTGCGACCGGCAGGTTCATCAGGGTTTTCTTGCCGTTACCCGTGCGCACCAGGATCGGCGTCGCGCCCGCAGCGTCGGCGGCCTGCAGGTCTCGCAGTGAGTCGCCAATAACGGGTACGCCGACCAGGCTCACGCCGTAATGGCGCGCCAATCGCATAAGCAGCCCGGGTTTCGGTTTCCTGCAGCGGCAACCATCGTCAGGGCCGTGCGGGCACACCACAATACGGTCAATCCGGCCGCCCTCGTCGCTTACGAGGCGGCGCAGCTTGCGATGCATGGCCCGCAAGGCGTTGCGATCGAACAGGCCGCGGGCGAGCCCGGACTGGTTGCTCGCCACGGCCACCGTGTAGCCGGCACGACTAAGGCGCGCAATTGCGGCGATGCTGCCCGGCAGCGGAAGCCACTCCTCGGCAGACTTTACGAAGCTGGCCGAGTCCTGGTTGATCACGCCATCACGATCGAGGATCAAAAGGCCCTTTGCACCGACACCCGCCGCCATATCAGCCTATGGAAAGCCGCGAAATGTCGGCAACATCGAGGAACAATGCGCGAAGTTCGCTTAAAACAGCCAAACGGTTGTTCCGTACGGCGTCGTCCTCGGCCATTACCATCACGTCGTCGAAGAATCGATCGACAGGGTCCCGCAAATCGGCCAGTTCGTTCAAGATCTCCGCATATCGACGCTGTTCGAGCATCGGACCCACCTTTTTGCGCGCATTTTCCAGCGCGCTGTGCAGCGCGCGCTCGGCGTCGTGCTCAAAGAGCGCGGTAGCAACGCTGAGCCCTTCCGGGTCGCCCGCCTTGCGCAGGATGTTGGCAATGCGCTTGTTGGCGGCCGCGAGGCTCTCGGCCTGTTCGAGGCGCGCAAAGGTCTGCACGGCAGCAAGCCGCCGGTCGAAGTCCACCAGCGATGCCGGCGCGCGAACCATGACGGCCTCGAAGGTTTCAATGCCGAGGCCCGAATCGCGATCCAGGCAATAACCGCGCAGGCGGTCAATTATGAACGCGTAGAGGTCGGCGCACAGCTCCTCAGCGTCCATTTTTCCGGCAGGTTGGCCGGCGACGGCGCGCGCGATCATTGCTTTAAGGTCAACGTCGATGCCGCGCTCAATAAGAATGCGCACGACGCCGAGGGCCGCCCGTCGTAACCCGAACGGGTCGCGATTACCGCTCGGTTTCTTGCCGATCGAGAAGACACCCGCCAGCGTGTCGAGCTTGTCCGCAATCGCCAGAACCTGCCCCGCCGGTGAGTCGGGAAGCGCATCGCCGGCGAAGCGCGGCTGATACTGCTCGGCGATGGCATCGGCCACCGCTTCGGGCTCGCCATCGGAAATCGCATAGTAGCGACCCATTGTGCCCTGCAGGTCTGGAAACTCGCCCACCATGCCGGTCACAAGATCGCATTTCGCCAGAGCGGCCGCGCGCTCGACGACGGTCGCGTCCTCGCCGAGCTCACCGGCAACCCAGGCTCCGAGCCTGGCGATGCGCTGGCTCTTGTCGAAGACACTGCCGAGGTCACGCTGGTAGACGACATCGCGCAAAGATTCCTGACGATCAGCCAGTGATTTTTTGCGGTCGCTGTCCCAGAAGAAGGCAGCGTCGGCCAGGCGCGGGCGAATCACCCGCTCATTGCCTTCGATCACCTGTTCGGGGTCTTTGCTTTGTATGTTGGCAACCGTAACGAAGTGCGGTAACAGCTTGTCGTTGTCATCGGCGACGGGGAAATAGCGCTGGTGCCCGGTCAGCGTTGACACGACAACCTCACGAGGCAGTTCAAGGTAGGGCTCGTCAAACGCGCCGACGATCGGCACGGGCCACTCAACGAGCGCAGCAACTTCGTCGTACAGCGACTCGCCATCGACAACAGAGCCACCGACCCGCTCTGCCGCCGCATCGACACCTTCGCGAACCATCTCCCGGCGGCGCTCGAAGTCGGCGATGACGTAACCTTCGTTCTCAAGCACATCAAGGTAATCGGCTGGTGATGAAATCGAAACCGGACCGGACGAGTGGAAGCGATGACCGCGCGACTCACGGCCGGCCCTGATGTTCATGACCGACGCATCGATGACGTCCTTGCCATGCAGCAACACAATCCAATGAACGGGCCGCACAAACTCGGCATCGCCTGCGCCCCAGCGCATACGGCGCGGAATGGGAAGCGCCGCAAGAGCACGCTCGATAATTTCCGGCAGCAGCTCTGCGGCAGACTTGCCGCGCTCGAGGGCATTAAACACAAGCCACTCGCCTTTGTCGGTCTGGATGCGCTCGAGCGCGTCAACGGTAGCGCCGCACTTGGCCGCGAAGGCGGTCGCCGCCGCGGTTGGATTGCCGTCGGCATCGAAGGCGACCTTTGTGGGCGGGCCCTTCTGCTCAACCGAGCGGTCATCCTGTGCGTGCGCGAGCTTCTTAACCATTACCGACAGGCGTCGCGGGCTTGCATAGCTGTGTACCTTGCCATGCGACAGTCGTGCGTCATCGATGCCGGCCGCCAGGCTTGTGCCGAAGGCCTCCATCAGGGAGCGCAGCGCTTTGGGCGGCAGCTCTTCCGTACCGATTTCTACGAGAAAGTCGTCGGTCTTACTCATGACGATTCTCCTCGGGCAACGGAATCAACCATAGGGAAACCGAGAGCCTCGCGACTCGTGAAATACGCTTCGCAGATCGACCGCGACATGGTGCGCACACGCAAAATGAAACGCTGTCTTTCCGTAACGGAAATTGCCTGGCGCGCGTCGAGCAGGTTGAACGTATGCGATGCCGTCAACATTTGTTCATAGGCGGGCAACGCAAGACCAAGCTCAATCAATCGTTCACATTCGTGTTCGGTATGATCGAATGTTTTGAACAGCGCGTCGACGTCCGCTTCCTCAAAATTAAATTTGGATTGCTCGAATTCATTCTGATGATAGACGTCACCGTAAGTGATGCGACCCAGCGGCCCGTCTGTCCAGACGAGATCGAAAATGCTCTGTACGTTTTGCAGATACATGGCGAGCCGTTCGAGACCGTAAGTGATCTCGCCGGTGACGGGCCGGCACTCGAGGCCGCCGACCTGCTGAAAATATGTGAACTGGGTAACCTCCATGCCGTTCAGCCACACCTCCCAACCCAGGCCCCATGCACCAAGCGTTGGCGACTCCCAGTTGTCTTCGACAAAACGAATGTCATGAACGGTTGGGTCAATGCCAATGGCTTCGAGCGAACCCAGGTACATTTCCTGGATATCGTCAGGTGACGGCTTTAGTACGACCTGGTACTGGTAGTAATGTTGAAGCCGGAACGGATTGTCACCGTAACGACCATCTGTCGGCCTGCGGCTGGGCTGCACATAGGCGGCTGACCAGGGCTCCGGCCCCACCGCTCGCAGGAACGTTGCCGGGTGGAAAGTGCCTGCGCCCATTTCCATGTCATAGGGCTGCATGATCACGCAGCCCCGCTCTGCCCAATACTGTTGCAGCTTGAGGATCAGGTCCTGGAAGCTTAGCGCCGTGGGCGATGTCTCGGTATTCATTCGAGTGTTTCTGGTGGTTGTAAAGGCGCGAAGTATAACGACTTTTGGCGCTGTGGAGGGCCTTGAGGCCCAAACGCGACGGTTCGTGATCAAGGCCGCCCCGACGACCGCACCAAAATAGTGCGACATGCGCGCAGCATGCACTATAATGGTGCGATCGGGGCGCCTTGTTGTCTGGCAACCCGTTAAAAAACAATAGCTTAAGTGACGCCCCATTTTGGCACACTTCATGCACTCAGGAGAACTAATGGGCCGCATGCCGCGGCCGCTTTTTTTGACTGCATGAATACCGGAGGAAACCCCATGACAGCCGCAGAGGTAATGGCCCTAATCAAAGAGGCCGAGGTCAAGTTCGTCGATTTTCGTTTCACGGACACGATTGGCAAAGAACAACATGTAACGGTACCCGCACACACCATTGATGACGACCTGTTCGAGGACGGCAAGATGTTCGACGGCTCCTCAATTGCTGGCTGGAAGGGTATCAACGAGTCCGACATGATTCTCATGCCGGACCCGGCTTCTGCCGTGCTGGACATCTTCCCTGACGAGACGACAATGAATATTCGTTGCGGCGTCGTTGAACCATCGACGATGCTGGGCTATGACCGCTGCCCTCGGTCACTCGCGCAGCGCGCCGAGGCCTACCTGCAGTCGACCGGCGTGGCGGATGCGGCCTACTTCGGCCCGGAGAATGAGTTCTTCGTGTTCGACAACGTTACCTGGGACGACACGATGCAGGGCTGCTTCTACAAGGTCGATTCCGAGGAAGGTGCCTGGAACACCGATCGTAGCTACGAAGAGGGCAATACGGGCCACCGCCCGACCGTCAAGGGCGGCTACTTCCCGGTACCGCCGGTTGACTCACTGCACGACATTCGTGGCTCCATGTGTCTGGCGATCGAAGAACTCGGCGTAATGACCGAAGTGCATCACCATGAGGTAGCAACGGCTGGACAGTGCGAAATTGGTACTAAGTTCAACACCCTGGTACGTAAGGCCGACGAGGTTCAGGTTATGAAATACGCGGTGCACAATGTTGCGCACGCGTATGGCAAGACTGCGACCTTCATGCCCAAGCCGCTCGTTAACGACAACGGTAACGGCATGCACGTGCACCAATCGCTGTTCAAGGACGGCGAAAACCTGTTCTCGGGTGACGGCTACGGCGGCCTGTCGGAAACGGCGCTTTACTACATCGGCGGCGTTATCAAACATGCCAAGGCGATCAACGCGTTCGCGAACCCGTCGACGAACAGCTACAAGCGCCTCGTCCCGGGCTTCGAAGCACCGACGATTCTTGCGTACTCAGCGCGCAACCGTTCTGCCTCGATTCGTATTCCCTACATCGCGAATCCAAAAGGCCGTCGCATCGAAGTACGCTTCCCGGACTCCACAGCGAATCCGTACCTCGCGTTTGCTGCGCTGATGATGGCTGGCCTCGACGGCATCCAGAACAAGATCCATCCGGGCGATGCCATGGACAAGGATCTGTATGACCTGCCGCCTGAGGAAGAGAAAGAGCTCAAGCTCGTTGCCTTCTCTCTCGAAGAGGCGCTGAGCGAGCTCGATAACGACCGCGATTTCCTGAAAGCCGGCGGTGTATTCAGCGACGACCTGATCGACGCCTACATCGACCTCAAGATGGAAAACGTCACGCGCCTGCGCATGGCGACGCATCCGGTCGAATTCGACATGTACTACAGCCTTTAAAGGCCAAAACTGTGAACCGGGCGGCATTTTTCGCCGCCCGGTCACTAGCCGGAAACACGCTTACACTGCTATGCTAACTGCATGGAAATACGAACGATTCTCGTCCTGTTGGGCTTCCTCGCCGCCGGCGTCGCCGCTGCGGATACCTGGATGTGGACGGACGATGAAGGCGTGGTCCATTATTCTGATCGCCCGCAACCGGGCGCAGAGCTTATTGTCCTCGACGAGCCGAATTCCAGCCAGTCGCTGGCGGCAAGCAATCGGTCGACCAGCAGCAATGCTGACGCAGACCCCGCCGACGACAGCGCCGACCCGGTTCGCTACAACAGCCTCGAAGTCGCATCGCCGGGCGCCGAAGAAACGCTATGGAACATAGAGGGCGTCCTCAACGTTTCCCTGTCCCTGAACCCGGCCTTGCAGCCCGGACACCAGGTGCGGATCTACTTCGACGGGACACCCCAGATGGTTGCCGGAACGAGCTTCCAGCTGCAGGACGTCTACCGCGGCGTTCACAACCTCCAGGCAGAAGTGCTGGACGAGACGGGCAAGATGATGATTCGCTCACGGACGAATCGCTTTTACGTCCAACAGAGCAGCGTCCGCTAGGTAACGCCGGTTCGGGCGACGGCCCACTTCACGGTAACTCACGCAACATTCTCGACAGCGTGAGCGCGGGCGTCATCCTGCTGGATGAGCATTTACTCATTGTCGACCTGAATCCCGCAGCCGAAAACATTCTTGGTATCAGCAGCCGCCGAGCACGCGGCCAATCGCTGCTGCAGCTCGTCGATGACGAACCGGAGATGCGGGAGATTCTAAGCCGTGTCGCGGTCACGGGGGATCACTACGCCAACGAGATTCGGCTTGCACCTACGGAGGTGCATTCGGAAGAGCGCATCATCGACTGCCATGTGTCGCCCGTCGAAATCGACAACGCCAGATTGCTGGTAGAGGTCACCGACGTAACACGTCGCATGCAGATCAGCCGCGAGAATGCGCTGTTGATCCAGCACGGCGCCGGCCGACAAATGATTCGCCAGCTTGCTCACGAAATCAAAAACCCACTCGGCGGAATCCGCGGTGCGGCCCAGCTACTCGAGCGTCAACTCGACGACCCGGAGCTGCACGAGTACACCGACGTAGTGATCAGCGAAACAGATCGCCTTGCCGGACTCGTCGATACGCTGCTCGGACCCGGTGGGCCACCGAACAAGCAGCCCGTAAATGTGCACGAGCTGCTTGAGTACGTTGTGCGCATTATCGAGGCGGAGGACGACAGGAAGCTGACGATCACCCGCGACTACGACCCCGGCCTGCCGCTCATCGATCTGGATCGCGACCAGATGGTGCAGGCCTTCCTGAACCTCATGCGTAACGCTGCCGCAGCGCTCGATGGCCAGGGCACCATTACCCTGCGCAGCCGCGCGGTTACGAACTTCACGATCGGCGATGTGCGCCACCGGGTCATCGCGAGCCTGGAAATCGAAGACGATGGACCAGGTATACCCAAGGACATGCAGGATTCGGTGTTCTACCCGCTGGTAACCAGCCGGCCGGATGGTACCGGCCTCGGCCTGCCTGCAGCACAAGAGCTCATCAGTCGACACGGCGGCCTCATCGAATTTGATAGTCGGCCGGGCCGAACCGTTTTCATTATGCGCATTCCACTCGACCAGGTGACCGCCGTTGGCTAATCGTCCGCTTAATGTCTGGATTGTCGACGACGACCAGTCCGTTCGCTGGGTGCTGGAGAAGGCGCTCAAGCAGGCCGACATGGAGACGCGCAGCTTCGAGCGTGCCGAGCACCTGCTCGAGGCAATTGCAGACGGCGAACCCGATGTTCTGATTACCGACGTTCGCATGCCGGGCATGAGCGGGCTCGCGTTACTCGAACGACTGCGCAGCACCAGCCCGGACCTGCCCATTATCGTGATCACAGCGCATTCGGATCTCGAAAACGCGGTTGCCGCCTACAAAGGCGGCGCTTTCGAATACTTGCCCAAGCCCTTCGATATTGACGAGGCTGTCGACCTGGTGCACAAGGCGGCGCGCCTTAATGGTGCCGAGCAGGAGGTGGACCAGCCGCCGACCGCAATGGCGTCAATGATGGGCCAGGCGCCG
>Ga0224498_10000336_pt1 | contig 11080 bp, 7 predicted proteins | sample SF_Jul11_sed_USG_5_FD_167971 | JGI IMG/M metagenome (GOLD analysis project Ga0224498, IMG submission 167971) | Sediment microbial communities from San Francisco Bay, California, United States - SF_Jul11_sed_USGS_21 | ecosystem: Environmental > Aquatic > Marine > Sediment | place: USA: California...
CGACAGGCGAGTTGGCGCGGCGTAATCGCATGAGCCTGGGCGGCGCGAAGCACTGGGTCGCCGTGACGACGCACCGCTCGACCCGCGCCGCGCTCACGGCGTTACGTGCCGATGGCTGGCGGCTCGTGGCCGCGTACAGTGGCGAAAGATCACGCGATTATCGCGATGTCGATTACACGCAGAAGGTGGCGATCATTGTCGGGGGCGAGCGCGTTGGCCTGAACGACGCTGTGCGCGCCGAGGCCGACGAGCACATCGCTATTCCGATGCACGGTCACGGATCGTCGCTGACCGTGTCGGTCGTCGTCGGCATCATTCTGTTCGAGGCCGAGCGACAGCGGCGCGCGGCAGGGCTGTACGACCAGTCGCGTCTGACGCCCGACGAGCGTGCTCGTACGCTGTTCGAGTGGTCGTATCCCGACATTGCCGAACGTTGCCGTGCCCTGGGAAAACCCTATCCCGAGCTCACGGCTGACGGCATGATCGCGGCGAACCCGCTGATCGACATATCGACCGTCAGCGCGCAGGAGTGACGCTGGGCCGATTTGCCGAGGGAGGAGATAACGCGCAATTGGACCAATGTCCGCTCTGGGTCAGTAGCGGCCCTTCAGCCCAATACTAGCCTAATGCCCGCTTTGGAGCGTATAGCGGACGTTCAATTAGGACGAGGCAGATTTTTTTCATTCCTGCGCAGCAAATACTTGCACCCAGTAAATCCCTTTCTCACTAGCCGGGTTGACTGCGTAGGCCACGCCCGTGTCGGAATAACGCGAGCTCATCAGGTTTGCGCAATGCCCGGAACTTGTGAGCCACGTATTGACGACTTCTTCAGCCGTTGTTTGACCGGCCGCGACGTTTTCGGCGACTGAATTCCACGTATAGTCCGCTCGTGCCGCGCGGTCGGCCGGCATGCTTCCATCGGAACCTTTGTGGCCGGTGTAGCTGTGCGCTGCCAGGTCTTGCGCGTGGGCGAGTGCTGCACTTTCAAGGGCGGCAACCTGCTTCAATGGCGTGGTCGCAGGAAACTTCTTGCGACCGCACCTGCGTGCCTGTACGCGTGCCTCGTTGATCAGTTCCAGCACGCGGTGGCTGACTGTGGAAGCATCGTCCGGGTCTGGTGGAGAAAAAGGCGCCGCCAGTACCATCCACGTCTCATCACCACGCCGATAGACACCGATCTCACGCAAGTTTGAATCGGTGACAATTTCGCAGAACCGCTTCGCGAGCATCTGCGTAACACCGTCTTCGCCTTTCGTGGTTCGGATGTGGATCGATGCCGACTTCTTGGCGCGATAGCCTGATCCTGATGTTGCCGTTTCGAGCTCGTCTCCGTGTGCGATACGCCGCGCTGCGTCGTCGAGCTGTCTCTGCGCACCTAGGGGCCGACCAACCGCAGATAATTCTCCGCAGCCGTGCGAACGGATCGCATTCGTGACATCAACTAGATCGGCAACGCTACGGGCAGACGCTACAGCGAGAATCACGACGAGCGCGCCGCCAATGATCAACTTCCGGTGCATGACTATTGGACTATACCGGGAGATTCGCTCGCCTGGTCAAGCAGTAGAAATGGGCGCAAGTAATAATCGGCCCGCCAGAGGCAGATTCTTGATGTCCGCTTTGGGTCATTAGCAGACCATTTCACCAATATTAGCTGAATGTCTGCTTTCCGGCGTAAAGCAGCCGTGAAGCCTGGAGCGGCAACGAGCTTAGCGAGGAATCACAAAACGCGATAGCGTTTTGGGCGCCGAAGGCGGGTCGAAGACCCGAGAATCGCTTAGGAGCGATTCGAGCCAATCTCTCGGGGCGTGCCAAAAATGAAAAAGGCCCTCCTTGCGCGGGCCTTGTCCTTATGTTGTGAACTAGTCTACGCCGGGTAATGCTCGAACAGGATCGGTCAGTTCAACAACGTATAGATGCTGGCCGAGAATCGCGTCGAGTTGCTCCTTTATCTCCGGGCAATCCTTCGAGACCAACACCTTGATACAGAGTTCACTCTCACACCGACTGACACCGGTGCCCACGACATTAGGTAACGCCATGATGGCGTCCCGGTTTTCGTCAAGCGTTTGCTCGATAGACTGCGGCGATTGAGTCACTTCTGCATCTATCTCGCTACTCTGACAACCCTGCGACCACAAGAAAAAACCGCAAGTGATCAGTATCGGTATTCGCACCGGCATGCTTACTGGACACTGACCGAAACCGCGTCGGCAATCACATAACCGGAGGAATCATTGCGAATGCTCACGGTAAACGTCGAACCAGCTGTCAGCCCTGGAACTGTACACAGGAAATTGAGCTGGCCGCCGTTATACCGCTGATCTGCAGTCGCACCGCAGTTCTCGGGCGAGCCCCCGTCGATCGAGTACATGTATTGCACGTTTCGTGCACGGTTGCGCGATGACGGCCATTGCGCGGCGACGTCATGGTTTCCGTCGTTCACGATAATGTACGTCCAGCTTGCCGTTTTCGTGCCTTTGCCCTTTCTTTGGTCGTGCAGGTAGTTGCTGCCGTAATAGCCAGAACTCGAGGTCGATGTGGACCACGTTCCCGTGGTATCGAACCCGGTGTCGCTGTTGTCACAGATCGGGATCGGGCACATGCCGCCGCCCGGAGCACTGACGACGACGGTTTCAGTCACCTGGTCGGTCGCGCCGAAGTCGCCGGTCACGGTCAGGGTCACAATGTAGTTTCCGCCAGTGGTGTAGTCGTGCGACGGGGTAGCGCCGGTGCCCATGTTGCCGTCGCCGAAGTCCCAGTCATACGCCACAATTGTGCCATCCGGATCGTTCGAAGCGCTGCCATCGAAATCGACGGTGAGGGTGTCGGGTACCTGGCTGTGGGTAAATGACGCAACCGGTGGCAGCGGGCCACCCAGGTCGACTTGAACACGCATTGCGTCGGCAATCACATAACCGGAGGAATCATTACGAATGCTCACGGTAAACGTCGAACCTGTCGTCAGCGCCGGTACGATGCACAGACGATTGAACTGACCGCCGTTATACCGTTGGTCTGCAGGCGTACCACAGTTCTGGGGCGAACCACCGTCGATGGAGTACATGTATTGCACGCTTGGCGCACGGTTCGAGGACGGCGACCATTGTGCGGCGACCTCATGATTGCCGTCGTTCACAATAATGTACGTCCAGCTCGCCGTCTTGGTGCCTTTGCCGGCGCTTTGGTCGTGTAGGTAGTCGCTGCCGTAATAGCCGGGGTTCGAGGTCGACGTGGACCACGTTCCCACGGTATCGAACCCTGCGTCGCTGTTGTCACAGATGTCGGCCGGGCACACGCCACCACCCGGGGGGCTGACGGCCACAGTCTGAGTCACCTGATCGGTCGCGCCGAAGTCGCCGGTCACGGTCAGGGTCACGTTGTAGCTGCCGCCGGCGTTGTAGTCGTTTGTTGGGGTAGCGCCGGTGCCTGTATTGCCGTCACCGAAGTCCCAGTCGTACGCCACAATCGTACCATCGGGATCGTTCGAGGCGCTGGCATCGAAATCAATCGTCAGGGTGTCGGGTACCTGGCTGTAGATAAACGACGCGACCGGTGGCAGCGGGCCACCCAGGTCGACTTGAACGCGCATTGCGTCGGCAATCACATAACCGGAGGAATCATTGCGAATGCTGACGGTAAATGTCGAACCTGCCGTGAGCGCCGGTACGATGCACAGGCGATTGAATTGACCGCCGTTATATCGCTGGTCTTGTGGTACACCGCAGTTCTGGGGCGAGCCCCCGTCGATCGAGTACATGTATTGCACGTTTGGCGCACGGTTTGACGACGGCGACCATTGTGCGGCGACCTCATGATTGCCGTCGTTCACAATAATGTACGTCCAACTCGCCGTTTTGCCACCTTTGCCGGCGCTTTGGTCGTGCAGGTAGTCGCTGCCGTAATAGCCGGGGTTCGAGGTAGACGTGGACCACGTTCCAACGGTATCGAACCCCAGGTCGCTATTGTCACAAATGTCGGCCGGGCACACGCCGCCACCCGGGGGGCTGACGACGACAGTCTGAGTCAGCTGATCGGTTGCGCCGAAGTCGCCGGTCACGGTCAGGGTCACGTTGTAGCTGCCGCCGGTGGCGTAGTCGTGCGATGGCGTAGCGCCAGTGCCGATGTTGCCGTCTCCGAAGTCCCAGTTGTAATCCACAATCGCACCATCGGGATCGTTCGAGGCGCTGGCATCAAAATCGATCGTCAGGGTGTCGGGCACCTGGCTGTGGGCAAACGACGCGACCGGTGGTAGCGGACCACCCAAAGTGGTCTGTACGCGCATCGCATCGGCGATCACGTAGCCGGTCGAGTCATTGACCAGACTCACAGTGAGTGTCTGACCGACGGTCAGTACCGGTACGATGCACAGGGGATTGAACTGACCACCGTTTATGCGCTGGCTCTGTGGCGCACCGCAGTTCTGGGGCGAGCCCCCGTCGACCGAGTACATGTATTGCACGTCTGATGCACGGTTTGTCCAGGCTGACCACTGCGCCGCTATTTCATAGTTCCCGTCCGCGGCAATGTCATACGCCCAGCTCGCTGTCTTCGTGCCTTTGCCGCTTTGTTGGTCATGCAGATAGTCGATGCCGTAATAACCAGGGCTCGAGGAAGACGTGGACCACGCGCCTTCAGATACGAATCCCGAATCCGTGTTGTCGCAGATCGAATTCTGACAAGTGGCTCCGGGAATGGGATCCAACGTCAATGACTGGATCGCAACATCGTTGGCGCCCTGATTATCGGTCACGATCAATCGTATGTTGAAAGTGCCAGGGCCCGAGTACGTGTGCGAAAGTGTGCTACCACTGCCAGAGTTCCCATCACCGAAATCCCAGTCATAGCTTACGATACTGCCATCCGGATCGTTCGAGGCGCTGGCGTCGAGATCGACGGTCAATGTCCCCGGCGTCGGGTTGGCGGTAAACGACGCTACCGGTCGAAGATTGCCGTCCAATCCATCGTCGATGCTTACGCCAAATCTGTTCAGCACCAGATCAATGCGATTGGCAACCGTAATTTGTGAGTTGCCAGCAAATAAAAGACCAACGCCCTGATTAAGGACGTCATCAGTCACAATCAGTGAACCCGAATCACCGCCGCCACTAAATCCTCCGGGTGAAATCAGGATTTGATCGACAAACGTGGCAAGTTGCGAACAAGTCGGAGAGTCATAACAAATAGAGACAGTCGCGTTAATGGTGGTCACGCTTCCTGCAGTATGGCCAGTTGTGCGCCCTACCTTTTGCACCGCTGCACCAAGCAACAATGTCATGTCCTCATCGCCGATGACAATGGGATCACCATATGCGGGATGGAGTGCAGCACTCGGCGCACCGTAGCCGGTGATTGAGCCAAATTCGCCCGTGGGCGTCGAGGTGCCGAGTTCACTCGGTGTGGATAAGGCAATGCCAGCATCTATCGTGTTATCGACGAAAAAGTCGATAGGCTGAAAGTCTGACAGCGTGGCGATGGCATCATCGGAATTAACACCACCATCAATAGTCCCGGGTTGAATGATGCTGTCGCCGAGAATTGCATTGTTGAGGTCGGCGATAACGTGATTGTTACTGAGTATGAAGACGTTACTGCCATCGGTTACACGGGCGCCGATCGTGCCTGCCGTGACGGCCGGATGACCCACTGACACGCCGATTGGAACCGGTAAGGGCCAGCGTTCTGCGGTGGTACAGACATTGTCGCCCGACGATTCACACGTTGGGCCGCGCAGGGCAACGATACGAGAGCTGAGCTCTTTGTGGACCGGTACACCCTCGACGTGCTTGGGCACCATGGTGTTTCGATTCGTGACGAAAACCTTGATGACGGGTTCACCTGTCGCATCGAGGCTGATGCCGCTGGCAACCACATTGGGATTTGCCATCAAGCCGGTGACGTGTCGCGCATGGACGGCAGCGCATTGATTGATGCGCTGCACCAACTGCGGTGTCATCTCCGCGTAGCTGGCCTGGGCGGCAAGCAAGAGCGCTACTGCGATGACGACAAAGGAGAATCTGTTTTGTAACCGGAGAGTCTTATTCATGTTCTTTTCCCTTAACCGGCTCAATATATGCCTTACTTTAGTATAGTTAACAATGAGTTTTCTGCATAATCCTATCCGTTTTCCAGGTGGCCTAATTCCAATGTTATGTCAGCTTTCTACCATTAGCGGCGCCGTGGCGCGCTAATAGATGGCCAGCAACCGCATCGTTCTGTCCGGTTCTTATGGCACGCGCAACGTCGGAGACGAGGCGATACTGACGGTTCTCGTCAATGAGCTCGGCGCGCGCGGTTTTGGCGTCGATGTGCTGACGTTCACTCCCGAAGCAACGTCTGCCCGGCAGCCGGCCGCGAACGCCGTTCGATCGGGCGTATTGCGCGGCTCGCTGGCCACGTTCAACGCGATCCGCAACGCCGACGCGATCGTGATCGGCGGTGGCGGCATCCTGCAGGACGCGACAAGTCTCCGTAACCTGCTATTCCATGTGAGCCGCCCGATCATGGCAGCGATGACCGGCACGCCCGTCGTCATCAGCGGCGTCGGTGTCGGTCCGCTCAGGCACGCGCTGTCGCGTCGGCTGACGCGGTGGGTCTGCGACCGCGCCGCGAGCATCGACGTGCGCGACCAGAGGTCGGCCAATCTGCTCGAGACGCTCGGCGTACCAGCGGACAAACTGAAAAACGGTGCCGACTTCGCGCACCTGCTGCCGCGTAACAATCGCGATGCGATGTGCTCGGGCGGCCGTACGGTCATCGAATCGCTTGCCGCGGCACGCGAGCAGGGCAGGCCGCTCATCGGTCTGTCGTTGCGCCCGCCGGTCGGTAATCGCTCACGTCGCGCCAGGCTGTCCGATACCGACCGCGCCGACATCGAAACGATGGCCCGGATCGCCGATCGCATCATCGACGAGCACGACGCGCATATCGTGTTCGTCTCGATGTACGCGGAGCAGGACGACCCGATTGCAGAGTTGTTGGCCGGTGCAATGCGGCATTACGACGGCGTGCTGCCGGTTTCGGGCGGGCTGCCTCCCGCGACGATCAAGGCAGCCATCGCCGAACTCGACCTGATGATCGGCACCCGCCTGCATACGCTGATCTTCGCCGCGTGCGAGAACGTGCCGTTCGTCGCGCTCGCCTATGACGACAAGGTCGCCGCCTATGCCGAAGTGCTTGGCCTCACCAGCCTGGTTCTCGACCGCCCCGAGTGGACTGTGGATGCGGTCTGCGAGCACGTGACCGCGACGCTCGTGGCGGCGGCGGAGATCCGGCAACAACTTGCTGAGGGCGTGCCACGCTGCACAGAGCGTGCGCGGCAAAGCATCGACAGAATATGCACCGCTGCCCGGGGCGAGTGTTAAATTAGGAATCCATTGCGGAGAAAGGTTCATGAAGCTACGTTACAAAATCACTGGCGGTATCCTGATTTTCCTGGCGGTCGCGATATCGTCACTGGCCCTTGTTCTGGGATACACCTCTGCCTGCGAACCGGCGCCCGCAGTTTCTGATGGAACGCAACTGATGAAAGCCATTGTGTATCGTTGTTATGGGTCACCCGATGTTCTTGAGTTTGTTGACGTCGCAAAGCCGACGCCTGCGGACGATGAGGTCCTGGTAAAGGTCCACGCAGCAGCCGTCAATCCATACGACTGGCACTATATGAGAGGCTCGCCGTACCTCATGCGCTTAGGGTCCGGTCTGGGCGCACCAAAAAACACTCGCCTGGGCGTGGACTTTGCCGGCACGGTCGAAGCCGTTGGCAGCGACGTCAAACGGTTCATGCCTGGAGATGAGGTGTTTGGCGGAAGCAACGGAGCCTTCGCCGAGTATGTAACCATGGGTGAGGACCGGGCACTCGTGATGAAGCCGGCTGACGTGACATTCGAGCAGGCGGCTGCCGCACCGATAGCGGCGATCACCGCACTCCAGGCGCTTCGCGACAAGGGAAAACTGGAGCCGGGGCAGAAAGTCCTGATTAACGGTGCGTCGGGAGGTGTGGGTACGTTTGCGGTGCAAATCGCAAAGTCCTTCGGTGCGGAGGTCACTGGCGTATGCAGTACCCGAAACGTGGAAATGGTGCGGTCAATCGGGGCAGATCACGTTTTTGACTACACCAAAGAGGACTACACCGAAAGCGGGAAACGATACGACCTGATCGTCGATATGGTTGGCAATCATTCGTTGTTGGCGAACCGGGGTGTCCTGACTCCCGATGGTAAGTTCGTCATGATTGGGGGAGCAAAAGGCAATTGGCTCGCGCCATTAATGGGTCCGATCAAGGCGCTCGTGTTGTCACCGTTCGTGGGACAGGAGTTCGGGCTGATGATTGCGAAAATGAAACAGGAGGACCTGACCATACTGGGTGGCCTGATGCAGACCGGACAAGTGACGCCGGTCATCGACAGCCGCTATCGACTAAGTGAGGTAGCGGATGCAATCCGGCATTCCGAAGAAGGGCACGCGCGCGGAAAAATAATAATTGATTTGGAATAGACCCGCGCCCATTGAAACGTGACAAAATTGACCCGAAGCGATGCTAGCCTGGTCGTATCGAACGTCTGCCGCAGAGATAACGATTGAACGATTCAACCGGTTCGCTAAAGATCGGCCTTGCCTTGGGCTCGGGCGCTTCGCGCGGCTGGTCTCATGTTGGCGTGCTCAAAGCATTACTGGAAGCCGGAATCGAGCCCGACGTCATCTGCGGCACGTCCGTAGGTGCCATGGTCGGTGGCTCATACATAGCCGGCAATCTCGATGAACTGGAACAATGGGTGCTTGGCTCGAGCCGCAGCGATGTGCTGGGTTTTTTCAATTTCAGGATGGCGCGCACGGCACTCGTCGATATTGAAAGACTGAACTGGTTTCTGCACAATTTCGTGGCGTCCACAGACATACGCATCGAAAACCTGCACAAGCCCTATGCCGCAGTCTGCAGCAACCTCGAGACCGGACGCGAAGTCTGGTTGACCGAGGGAGGGCTTGCAGATGCTGTCAGAGCGTCGATGGCAATGCCCGGCTTGTTCCCCGCCGTGCGCAACAACCAGCGATGGCTGGTCGATGGCGGATTGGTCAACCCGGTCCCCGTGACGGCTTGTCGTGCGCTGGGAGCCGACTTTGTGATTGGCGTTAATCTGAACACCGACATCCTCAGCAAACGCAGCAACAAGAAACAACTAACGGCAGTGCCGGAAGTCGACAGCGTCCTGGGGAACCTGAAAAAGCAAGCTAAAGAGTATTCAAGTTCGCTTTTTGCGAACAGCGGTGAACAGGACAAGGCGCCGGGGCTGTTCGCTACGATCTCGAAGTCAATCAACATCTTTCAGGACCGGATCACCCGAAGCCGGCTTGCAGGAGATCCGGCGGATGTGCTGATTTCACCCAGGGTCGGCGACATCGGCATGCTTGAGTTTCAGCGCGCCGCCGAAGCGATGGAAGAAGGTGCTGCGCGCGTGCGGAGCGCGATTCCCGAGATTCGCGGACTCGTGGGGATGCCAGCAAAAGAATAGGGTCACATGGCGCTCCCTTTTTCTTTGATCGCCGCCTGTTGTATTGTGCCCGCAAGCAACGAAAGAGCTCTCTCACCCTCGTTAATGAAGGGAAAATAAGAAATGAAAATTGAAACACTCGCAGTGCACGCCGGATACGAACCCGACCCGACAACCAAGGCGGTGGCCGTCCCCATTTATCAGACGACCGCCTACGCGTTTGACGATACGCAGCATGGCGCTGACTTGTTCGACCTCAAGGTCGAGGGGAACATCTATTCGCGCATCATGAACCCGACGACCGCGGTATTGGAACAGCGTGTTGCGGCAATGGAAGGTGGCCTGGCCGCACTCGGATTGTCGTCCGGGCAGGCGGCGACAACGTATTCACTGTTTACGATTGCCGAGGCGGGCGACAATTTCATCGCGACGTCGACGCTGTACGGTGGCACCTACAACCTCTTCGCACACACGTTTCCGCAGGTCGGTATCGAGGCGCGTTTCGCGGCTCCCGATGACATCGACGGCATGGCGGCGATGATCGACGAGCGGACCAAAGCGATCTACTGCGAATCGCTCGGCAATCCGGCGGGTAACGTCGTCGACCTGGAGGCACTGGCCGACATGGCACATGCGCACGGCGTACCGGTGATCGTCGACAACACGGTGCCCACCCCGTACCTGAACAATCCGTTCAAGTGGGGTTGCGACATCATCGTGCACTCGCTGACCAAGTACTTGGGTGGGCATGGCACGATCATCGGCGGAGCGCTGGTCGACTCCGGCAAGTTTGACTGGGTCGCGAACAAGGAGCGCTTCAGGCGCCTGAACGAACCGGATGTGTCCTACCATGGCGTTATCTTTACCGAAGCCCTGGAGGAGGCCGCGTATATCGGCCGCGCCCGAGTCGTTCCTTTGCGCAACATGGGTGCTGCGATATCACCAATGACCAGCTTCATGGCTTTACAGGGCATCGAGACGCTGCCGCTGCGCATGGACAGGATGTGCGACAACGCGCTCGCTGTCGCAGAGCATCTGCAACGGCAAGACCAGGTGGAGTGGGTGCGTTTTGCGGCGCTGCCGGACAGCCCGCACAAAGAGCTCGCGGATAAGTACATGGGTGGCCGTGCCTCGGCAATTCTCAGTTTTGGTATCAAAGGCGGCATCGAGGCCGGTACCAAGTTCATTGATGCATTGGGATTGATCACACGCCTCGTTAACATCGGCGATGCGAAGTCGCTCGCGTGTCACCCGGCTTCGACGACACACCGTCAATTATCACCGGAGGAGCTGGAAGCATCAGGCGTCAGCGACGACCTGGTCAGGCTGTCAATCGGCATCGAGCACATTGACGACATCCTCGAAGACATCGACCAGGCACTGGCTGCCGCGAGGTAACTCCTTAAGTCAGTATGACGGCCGCATCACTCCCGGATCAGAATGGGCCTTTCACGACCGATGGTGTATGCCAAAACGCGGCCCAGACCGATTCATCGCGAACATAGAAAACCGTGTCGTTGTGGATGAAGGCACGACTGCGACTGGCGATGAACGGTATCTCGAATCCACCCACGTCAGGTACGATCGAGCCG
>Ga0224498_10000337_pt1 | contig 11073 bp, 7 predicted proteins | sample SF_Jul11_sed_USG_5_FD_167971 | JGI IMG/M metagenome (GOLD analysis project Ga0224498, IMG submission 167971) | Sediment microbial communities from San Francisco Bay, California, United States - SF_Jul11_sed_USGS_21 | ecosystem: Environmental > Aquatic > Marine > Sediment | place: USA: California...
CGGGGTTCTGACTACTGACACTATCGAACAGGCCATTGAAAGGGCAGGTTCCAAGGCCGGCAATAAGGGAAGTGAAGCTGCCTTGGCTGCCATTGAGATGATAAACCTCCTCAATCAGATTTAGTCGGGAATCACCGGCAAATACATGGGAACAAGGCGTAAATCCAGAGAACTTGCTCTGCAGGCTTTGTATCAGGGAGAATTGGCCGGAGAGGCTTTACTTTTGGATTTCGAAGAATTCTGTGCCCATTTCCAGGTAAACAAGAAAGCCATCCCCTACGCCGAGAAGCTTTTGGGTGGTGTGCAAGGGAAAAGGGAAGAAATAGATCTGCTGATCAGCAGGTACGCGGAGAACTGGCGCCTTGAAAGAATGTCGGTCATTGACCGCAATATTTTGCGCCTTGCTGTTTTTGAGCTGCACTTTACCGATGATGTCCCAACAAGCGTGGCGATCAACGAAGCAGTTGAAATAGCCAAGCGTTATTCAACGGATGATTCAGGCTCCTTTATCAACGGCATCCTGGATGCTATGGCCCGGGCGGAAAACTCCGGGGCTGAGAACAAGACGAAGACCGTCTGATTGTAAATCTGACAGAATTATTTTCTTGGATGGCAAAAAAAACTAAAAAGCTGGATGGACCAAGTTTTGCCCAGGAAGCAATTGCCGTTACCGGGCTCTTTGCTGCGGTGTTTCTGCTTCTGTGTCTTGTGAGCTACTCGCTGCCTATCTTAAACGCAGCCTCGTATACGTCGGCATTTAACTGGTGCGGCACCATCGGTCACCTCATTGCCTGGGGTCTTATGTCCCTGCTTGGTATCAGTTCTTTCTGGTTTGTTATCCTGCTTGTTTTCTTCTCAGTTCAGTTCTTTTCCAGGACCGCTGATTTTGAACGGCTGCCCTTAATCTTTCTGGGCAGTGTCGGCATTCTGATTGCCAGCAGCAGTCTCCTGGGCATCCTGTATTCTGCTGAAGGAGATTTTATCGCCATAGCGGGGCGTTATTACCCTGCCGGTGGTAAGGCGGGAAGCTGGCTCGCGTATTTTCTCAAAACCTATCTCGGCACCCCGGGAGCCATTCTCTTGCTCCTGCTCCTGCTCATATTCTCCCTCATGCTTGCTGTGCGCTTCTCTCCATACTTTGTTGGCAAGAAACTTCTGACTGCAGCTTATGGCCGCATCGGTGAAAGCTATTTCCAGAAAAGCGAGGCCAAACCCAAAAAAGAAAAAACCACAAAGGACATTTTGCAGGAACCAAAGATATCAAATTCTATCCCCAGTGTGAACGAGCCGGTTAGAATGGAAGAGACGGAGGAAGAAGACCAGGATTTCCGGGTAACGCCTGTATCTTCGGGCGAGTATCGTCTGCCGGGTATAGGCCTGCTGGATAAGGTGGATGCAGCGGGAAATGAGGTAGCGCTGGAGCATTACTATACCGTGAGTAAAATGCTTGAGAACAAACTGCGTGATTTTGGCATTTCCGGCAAGGTAGAAGGTATTTCTCCGGGGCCGGTTGTCACTACGTATGAGTTTGCCCCGGCACCCGGCATCAAGATAACCCGTATTGTCTCCCTGGCAGATGATCTGGCCATGGGATTGAAGGCGGAAAGTGTCAGGATCGTAGGTTCGATTCCAGGTAAGGCTGCGTTGGGAATTGAGATCCCTAATCCGCAAAGAGAGATCGTTTACATCCGGGATATTCTCTCCAGTGAGACATTTAAGAATTCAACTTCCAAGCTGACTCTGGGACTGGGCAAGGATGTTGTGGGTCAGCCTGTTGTCGCGGACCTGGCCAAAATGCCCCACCTGCTTATTGCCGGTGCCACGGGTTCCGGTAAGAGTGTCGGCATCAATTCCATTATCTGTTCTATTCTTTTTAAATCCACTCCGGATGAGGTGCGCTTCCTGCTTATCGATCCTAAGCGCATTGAGCTTTCAGGTTATGAGGATATCCCCCACCTGCTGCATCCGGTTGTCGTTGATCCGAAAATGGCGAACAGGGCATTGCAGTGGGCGGTGCGTGAAATGGAGCGCCGCTATATGCTGCTTGATGAGATGCGCGTTAAAAGCTTTGCCTCCTATAACCAGGTGGCAGAGGAAAAGCTGCCACTCATTGTTATCGTTGTCGATGAGCTTGCAGACCTGATGATGATTTCATCCCGCGAGGTTGAGGAATCGATTGCCCGCCTGGCGCAAATGGCCAGGGCGGCAGGCATGCATCTCATCCTGGCAACGCAGAGGCCGTCTGTAGATGTACTGACCGGATTGATCAAGGCGAACTTCCCCACGCGGATCTCATTCAAGGTATTCTCCAAGGTTGACTCGAGGACAATTCTTGACATGAGTGGAGCTGAACAGCTGCTCGGCGACGGAGATTCCCTCTTTCTGCCTCCGGGCAAGGCCAGGATGCAGCGCATCCATGGCTCCTATATTTCCGAGAAGGAAACGGAGCGGGTTATTGAATTCTTGAAAGAGCAGGGTACGGCCCGCTATGACGAATCGGTCCTCGTGGCTGTTGAGGAAGACAGCGGTGACTATAACGGTATTGGTGAGGACGACTACGATGAAAAATATGATGAGGCCGTAGCCCTTGTCTGTGAAACCGGGCAGGCTTCCATCTCCATGGTGCAGAGGCGTTTACGGGTCGGTTATAACCGGGCGGCCCGCATGATCGAAATCATGGAAAAGGAAGGCATTGTGGGGCCTGGTGACGGCTCGAAGCCAAGGGAGGTCCTTGCCCGCAAGAATTACTAGAAAAATTATGCGGTAAAAATTACTTCATTTAATCTCCTTTTGCTCCTCACGAACTGTTATATTTCTCCAATACTTCTTACTGAGATACTCTTGCTTTTTTTATCTGTTTTTTTGCTTTTCCCCCTTAAGGTGCCAATTAAATAGTTTTTTTCTTGACATTTAATATGTGACAAATTATACATCCGATGTCGCAAAAAATGAGTGACGGTTCAGTCATAATTGCTTCCTGAACGCGAAGAAAAACAGATAGTTAAAAATTTCATATAGTTGTGTTCAGGTGTACTGGTTTCCTGGCAGTTCCATGCAGTTTCGGCAAACCGGGAAAAATGGCTAATTTACTCCCGGCTGATGTGGGGAAATGGATTTTCCCCCCTAGGGGTAACGGGGTGAAAATATATTTTTGTTATTCGGGCTGGCTCAGTATTGAAATGCGCATAGTTAGAGCTGAGACAACCTGATTTGGTATAGAGTAACAAACGGGTTTCGCCCCTGGCGGAGCCGTAAAGGTTAATCTTTTTGAGGAGGTAAATTTAATGCCAAGCTACGTAGATCCTGAAAAGTGTGATGGTTGTAAAGGCGGAGATAAAACGGCCTGCATGTACATCTGCCCCAATGATTTGATGGTCTTGAACAAAGAGGCAATGCTGGCCTACAATCAGGAACCGGATGCCTGCTGGGAATGCTACTCATGCGTGAAAATATGTCCGCAGGGTGCAATCTATGTCCGGGGTTACAATGACTTTGTACCCATGGGCGGCCAGGTACATCCGATGAGAAGTTCCGATTCCATTATGTGGACCGTCAAATTCCGTAACGGCAACATGAAGCGGTTCAAGTTCCCCATCCGGACAACGGCTGAGGGTGCTGCCAATGCCTATCCTGATCTGAAAGGTGAAAATCTTGATGACGAGAGACTTTCCACCGAGAAAGAACTCCCGGCTCCTGATCCGGCTAAAATGGCAAAGTAATTATTCGAGCAAGAAAAACTCATATAATTTAAAGGAGGAATCAATATGGCGTTACCTAATAAGCCGATGGGCGAACTGCCCGCCGTTGCTAATCCCGAAATTGCGGAGCATGAATGCGATGTTCTCATCGTTGGTGGTGGTATGGCTGCCTGCGGGACTGCTTTTGAAATCAAGAAGTGGGCCCCGGCCGACATGAAAATCATCCTGGTTGACAAGGCTTCCCTGGAGCGTTCCGGTGCTGTAGCCCAGGGCCTTTCAGCAATCAACACCTACATCGGTGAAAACCCGATTGAAAATTACGTAAAAATGGTACGCAACGACCTCATGGGCGTTATCCGCGAAGACCTTGTCTATGACCTTGGCCGTCACGTGGATGATTCCGTACATCTGTTCGAAGAATGGGGTCTGCCGGTTTGGAAAATCGCCGAAGACGGCTCCAACCTCGACGGTTCCAAGCCTGCACCTAAACTGACCGAAGGCGGCAAGCCGGTCCGTACGGGTAAATGGCAGATCATGATCAACGGTGAGTCCTACAAGTGCATCGTTGCCGAGCCGGCCAAAACAGCCCTGGGCGAAGAAAACTGCCTGGAGCGTATTTTTATCGTGAAACTGCTTCTTGACAAGAATGTTCCTAACAAGATCGCCGGTGCTGTCGGCTTCTCCACCCGTGAGAATAAGGTGCATGTTTTTACATGCAAAACCATGGTCGTTGCCTGCGGCGGTGCTGTAAACATTTTCCGTCCGCGCTCTACCGGTGAGGGGAAAGGCCGCGCCTGGTACCCCGTATGGAATGCAGGTTCCACCTACACCATGTGCGCCCAGGTCGGTGCTACACTGACCATGATGGAAAACCGCTTCACGCCTGCCCGTTTTAAAGACGGATACGGTCCGGTTGGTGCATGGTTCCTGCTCTTCAAAGCCAAAGTACAGAATGGCCTTGGCGAGTTCTATGCCAACTCCGACGCAGTTAAAGATGAACTGGGTAAGTTTATGCCTTACGGTGCTTCTCCCGTTACCCCGACCTGTCTGCGTAACCACCTTATGATTGAAGAGCTGAAGGCCGGCCGGGGCCCCATTTATATGGCCACCGACGTCGCCCTGAATGCCTTCCTCGATGATGCCCGTGCAGCCGGCAAGGATGAAAAAGAAGTCAAGAAATTCTGGAAACACCTCGAGTCCGAGGCCTGGGAAGATTTCCTCGATATGTCCGTTGGCCAGGCCGGTCTCTGGGCCGGTATGAACATCGAGCCTGAAAACGTAGGTTCCGAGATTATGCCCACCGAGCCTTATATGCTGGGCTCCCATTCCGGCTGTTGCGGCATCTGGGTTTCCGGTCCTGAAGAAGACTGGGTACCGACCATCGACGGTCCCCGCTCCCATCAGTACAAATGGGGTTACAACCGCATGACAACGGTTGATGGTCTCTTTACCGCCGGGGACGGCGTTGGTGCCTCAGGTCATAAATTCTCCTCCGGCTCCCATGCCGAGGGCAGGATTGTTGCCAAGCAGATGGTCAAGTACTGCAAAAACAATGCAGACTTCAAGCCGGAACTGAAGCAGACCGCGCAGGAACTGGCTGATGAGATCTACGCCCCGGTCAGACTCTATCTTGAGCATGTCGGCAAATCAACGGCTGCTGATGTTAACCCGAATTACTGCAAACCTGCAGGCCTGATGATGCGTCTCATGAAAGCTACCGACGAGTACGGTGGTGGTGTTGCTACCTACTACATGACTTCGGGTAAGCTGCTCAACATCTGCCTTGATCTCCTGCAGATGATGCGTGAAGATGCTGAAAAGATGGCTGCCGGCGACCTGCATGAGCTCATGAGGGCCTGGGAAAACTACCACCGTATCTGGTGTGTTGAGACCCATATCCGTCACATTGAGTTCAGAAAAGAGAGCCGTTATCCCGGTTTCTACTACAGGTCAGACTTCCCGACCTGTGATGATGAGAACTGGAAGGCCTTCGTTAACTCCACCTTTGATCCTGAGACCAAAGAATGGAAGTGTGAGAAGGTTAACTGCGTAAACATCATTGAAACCGAACCGTGGATCTAAATTCTCTCTGAGGATCAGACAATATCTGTTCACAGGTCAGATCCCTATGTAGAGTAAGAAGAAACAAATCTCCAGGCACCTCGTTAGCGGTGCCTGGAGATTTTTCTATACTTAGGGATTCTGGTTGATTGCGTTGGTTGAGATGGCTTGAAATTGCTTGACACCATTGCAAATAGCCTATAGGAATCACAAATCATTTGAACCAAAATAGTCAACCCCTGAATTACCAAAAAATATGAATGGAGGAATGGCATGACAGATGAACACACACCTGTGAGCGGTGGCATTTTAGTCGTTGGCGGCGGCATAAGCGGCCTGACGGCAGCGTTGGAAGCCGCGGAGGTTGGGACTGATGTTTTTCTGGTAGAAAGAAATCCCTATTTGGGCGGCCGGGTAGCGCAGCTGAATCAGTACTTCCCCAAGCTTTGCCCCCCTTCCTGCGGTTTGGAGATTAACTTCAAGCGCATCAAAAACAACCGGAGAATCCGGGTGTATACCCTGACCGAGGTGAAAGATGTTTCAGGTTCCGCCGGCAACTTTCAGGTGTCGCTGGAGACCAGTCCCCGGTATGTGAACAACAACTGCACCGGTTGTAATGCCTGCGTTGAGGTATGTCCCGAAGAGCGTGATAATGCTTTCAATTTCAACATGGATAAGACCAAGGCAATATACAAGGCCCATGACATGGCGTTTCCCATGAAATATGTCATTGACATGGATGCCTGCACCAAGTGCGGCAAGTGCCTTGAGGCCTGCAAGTATGAAGCCATTGAGCTTGACATGGAAGCCAAGAGCTTTAGCCTCGATGTTGCATCAATTGTCTGGGCAACCGGCTGGAATCCCTATGATGCCAGTAAGATGGATAAACTGAAGTTCGGCCAGAGCAACGCCGTCATCACCAACATGATGATGGAAAGGCTTTCAGCGCCAAATGGCCCCACCGAGGGCAAGATCCTGCGTCCTGGAGACAACAAGGAACCTGAGAGTTTTGCCTTTGTCCAGTGTGCGGGGTCACGTGATGAGAATCATCTGGAATACTGCTCCTATATTTGCTGCATGGCAAGTCTGAAGCAGATAACGTATATCAGGGAGCGTTATCCTGAGGCAAAAATATCAGTGTATTACATTGATCTGCGGACTCCCGGGAAATATGAGAAGTTCCGTGAAAAACTGATGGCTGATGAAAAAATTACCTTCATCAAGGGTAAGGTTGCTGACATTATCCCTGAAGCGGACGGCGGAGTGACCGTGGTTGCTGAAAATGCGGTTACCGGTGAAAAGGTCCAGGAAAAAGTGGATATGGCCATTCTGGCTACCGGTATGGCGCCTGCCATCCAGACTGAGGGTGCAGCTCTCGGCCTGCAGATGGACAGCAACGGTTTTCTCCTTGGGGACGCCGATGCAGGCACAATAGCCGCCGGTTGCGCCAAGAAGGCTGCCGATGTTGTGACCAGTAACCAGAGCGCGACTGCCGCAGCTCTTAAAGCCATTCAAGTGTTGAGGAGGTAGGTCAATGGACAAAAAATACAGTGCATATTTATGCACCGGTTGCGGCATTGGAGATGTCGTAGATATAGAGGCACTTTCCGGGGTGGTCAGCAGTGAAATGGGCATGGAGTGCAAGACGCACCAGGCTCTCTGCAGTGCTGACGGTCGTGCCCTGATCGAAGGAGATATTAATGAAAACGGGGTCAACACGGTTATAGTCGGTGCCTGTTCACCCCGGGTCATGCAGGATGAATTCACATTCGGGGATGACAAAATTACAGTTCGGGCCAATCTCCGCGAACAGGTGGCCTGGTCCAACCCGCCTGATGCCGACAAGGAATATGTGCAGGAACAGGCTTCCGACTATATGCGCATGGCCTGCACCCAGGCAAAGAAATCGGAACTTCCCGATCCCTATCTACTGGAAACGGTCAACAAGAGAATTCTGGTCATGGGTGGCGGTATTGCCGGGCTGACAGCTGCCAAAGAAGCTGCAGCTGCAGGTTATGAAGTAACCCTGGTTGAGAAAAGTGATATTCTTGGCGGCAAGGCGGTTAACTGGCGCCATTCTTTTCCCACCAAGGCTCCGTGGACCGACATGGAAACCCCGATTGTCAATGACCTGATCCAGGCTGTGCAGGATGCAGACAAGATCACGGTGAAAACAGGCACCGAGGTGGCACGAACTTCCGGGGCGCCCGGTAATTATAACGTGACATTCAAAGGGGCAGGCACGAAAAGCGATTGGGATGCACCGGCAAAGGTCGGTGTTGATGAGCAGGATGCCATTGATAAGGGGACAATGGAAGACCCCAATGCCGGTTTGCAGCATTATATGAAAGATAATCCGGACGGAGAAAAGTTTGGTGCCGTTATAATGGCAACAGGCTGGACGCCGGCGGATGTGTCCGAGTATGAACACCTTGGCGCTGGAAAATTCCAGAATGTGCTCACCAATGCCGAGTTTGAAAAAATCGCCGGGCAGGGAAAGATTGTGCGTCCTTCAGACGGTAAACCGGTTGAAAGCGTTGCCTTTGTCCAGAGTCCTGGCGGTAGTGAACATGACAAGGATTTTCCTTACTGTAACTCTGTTACCAGCCTGGTGGCATTGAAGCAGGCCCAATATGTGCGTGAGGACAATCCCAACGGCAAGGCCTATATCCTTTATCAGCATATGCGGACACCCGGCAACATGGAGCTTTTTTACAAGGCGGCCCAGAATGATGACGGCATCTTCATGACCAAGGCAAATGTCATGAAGATTGAAGAAAGTGCTGATGGGTCCTTAAGTGTTGCTGCAGAAGACACCCTCCTGAATGAAAACCTTAATTTGAACGTTGACATGGTTGTTCTGGCAGCCGGTATGGTGCCGACCACCAAGGATGCCAATGTTGTCAACCTGGCCTACCGCCAGGGTCCGGCCTTGTCTGACCTCGATCTTTTTGACGGCTATGCGGATTCACATTTTATTTGTTTCCCCTATGAAACAAGAAGGACAGGCGTTTATGCCTGCGGCGGTGTGCGCAAAGCAACAACGGTTGATGAAACCATTGATGATGCCACCGGGGCGGCGTTAAAAGCCATCCAGTGTTTTGAGTCTGCGGATCGGGGAGTTTCGGTCCATCCCCGTTCGGGTGACAAAACCTATCCGGAATTTTTCATGCAGCGCTGTACCCAGTGTAAACGCTGCACCGAGGAGTGCCCCTTTGGCGCCATCGACGATGACGAGAAGGGCACACCGCTGCCGAATCCTACAAGGTGCCGCAGATGCGGAACCTGTATGGGGGCATGCCCTGAAAGGATCATCGGTTTCAAGGATTATAATGTTGATATGATCGGTTCCATGGTGAAATCCATCGAGGTGCCGGATGATGATGAGGACAAGCTGCGCTTCGTAGCCTTTGTCTGTGAAAATGATGCGTATCCGGCCATTGATATGGCAGCCATGCGCCGCTTGGGCATAAACAATCTGGTAAGGATCATCCCGGTCCGCTGCCTGGGTTCTGTCAACATGGTCTGGATCAAGGATGCCATGTCTGCCGGTATGGACGGGGCGATCCTTCTTGGCTGCCAGTATGGTGATGATTACCAGTGCCACTTTGTCAAGGGCAGTGAGCTCGCTGACAAGAGGATGGTGAACATTGCTGAAACCATGGGCAGCCTGGGCCTGGAAGTGGAACGCGTTGCAGTAAAGCAGGTTGCTATTAACGAGTACCACAAGATTCCGGAAATCATTAACGGTTTTGTAGAAGAAATCATTGATCTAGGCCCGAATCCATTCAAGGGTTTTTAAGCATAAATACCTATTTACAAGTCGCTTGGCAGTGTGGTATACGCTGCCAAGCGACATATTTAGGACCTGAAAGACCGGAACCGTTTGAGGCTCAAGCAATACAAGGGGGAATAATCTCCTTAGGGAAATTAAATATAGGTGATCTGGAGAAGACAGGAGGCTAAAGAATGACAATGAATGTAGATCCTGATTTGAGTTTTATAAAATATCTGAAAAGCGCTGGTGGTGACACCCTGAAGAAGTGCTACCAGTGTGCAACCTGTTCCGTTGTATGTCCCCTGTCTAAGGACGGCAGTCCATTCCCCCGGAAGGAGATGATCTGGGCGCAATGGGGTTTGAAAGATAAGCTTATAGCAGATGTGGATACCATGCTGTGCCATAACTGCGGCGACTGTAATACCTATTGCCCCCGCGGGGCCAAACCGGGAGAGGTGCTCGGTGCTATCCGTGCCTATGCCTATACCCATTTCGGTTTTCCCCAGGGTTTGGCAAAACTGGCCAGCGATGGCAAGAATTTACCAATCCTTATAGGTATTCCGGCTGCTGTTGTTCTTGTTTTGTGGCTCATCTCAGGTGGTATGCATATGCCCGATGGACCGGTTGATTTCGGTATGTTTTTCGGCCACTGGGATTTTCACTGGCTGACCAAAACCACCTTTTTTATCGATATAATATTCCTGCCTGTTGCAGCATTCGCTCTTTTTGCATCATATAAAGGGGTATCTGCCATGTGGAATAAAATGTCGGAAAATATGGAAATAAGTTCCGACTACCGCCCATCGGCCAAACAGTTTACGGTTGAGTTTCTCTGGCCGGCGATAAAAGAAACCATCCTGCACAAAAGGTTTAATGAGTGCGGGACAAACGTAGACAGGGTGAAGGGGCATCTGCCCCTGCTTCTGTCATTCATCGGGCTGTTGGTTGTGACAACTTACTCTTTTATCCGCAAGGACTTAATTGGTTTGATCAACCCTAACCTGCATGGACCTATTCCCTTGTATGATCCATTCAAGCTTCTGGCCAATATCAGTGCCGTAGCCCTGCTTGTAGGTGTCGCCATTCTCTGGGTCAACCGCAGGAAGATGGAAGCGGAGGGCAAGGCTTCCCCGACCTTCTATGACTGGTTTTTGATTGGCGAGATTGCAGCAGTCGGCATAACCGGACTTGGTGCGGAGCTCTTAAGGTGGGCTGACTTTGGGGTCCTGGCATATCTGACCTATTATCTGCACCTGGTATCTATCTTCATGCTTTTCTTCTATATGCCGTATACGAAGTTTGCCCATATGGTTTATAGAACTTTTGCCATGGCGTTTGAAAAATACAGGGAAAGCAGTTTCGTCCAAAAGGAAGCTTCATAACATAAGCCATACACTGGTGGCGGGATAAAATTCCGTATTCGATTTTCCGGGAAAGAGGGGCTTTCTCATCTGGAAAAAAAAGGTTGATTTTTGCCAACGAACGGATTATCTTGTCACGCTTTTCTGCTGGCGTAGCTCAATTGGCAGAGCAGCT
>Ga0224498_10000343_pt1 | contig 11029 bp, 8 predicted proteins | sample SF_Jul11_sed_USG_5_FD_167971 | JGI IMG/M metagenome (GOLD analysis project Ga0224498, IMG submission 167971) | Sediment microbial communities from San Francisco Bay, California, United States - SF_Jul11_sed_USGS_21 | ecosystem: Environmental > Aquatic > Marine > Sediment | place: USA: California...
GCTCAGCTCGGCAACGACGGTCCAGGTAGGTCACATGCTGGGCGCGGGACGCGCGACGGACGCACGCATAGCGGGCTTCGCCGGAATGACGATGTGCGCGATGTTCATGGCCTTGTCGGCGGCCGTGTTGCTGCTGTTTCGCGGCCTGATTATTACGCTTTACACGAATGACCCCCTTGTCACCGATATTGCATTGAGCCTGCTGCTCGTAGCCGCGATTTTTCAGGTTGCTGATGGCGTACAGATTGGTGCGGCCGCCGCACTTCGTGGTTACAAGGACACACGCTTTCCGATGGCCATCAACATTTTTGCCTACTGGGTAGTCGCTTTTCCACTCGCCTATCTCGCCACCGTTACCTACGAGGCGCCACCTAACTACATCTGGTCAGCATTTGTAGCGGGTCTCGGTCTCGCCGCCGTGTTGCTTACGTGGCGATATCAGCGCCTGTCGAGGCCCTAACCCTGGCCGAAATCAGGACTGTCACCGGCAAGGTATTCGTCTTCTTCCGGCGTGTTCGCCCTGCCCAGCAACGCGTTGCGATGTGGGAAGCGGCCGAACTGATCGATGATGTCCTTGTGCAGTTCAGCGAATTGCGCGACCGTCAGGAAGGTCTCCCGGTCGGTCGGCGAAACAGACTCCGCCAGGCGGTTAAAAAGCTCCACTGATTTTGCCTGTACCTTGGATGATTCGGCGTGTTGCAACGGCATGTAGAAAAATACTTTCTGGATCGGCGTAAGGCCCCTGTCCTTTTTCTCCATCGCGCCTTCGACGCAAAGTTTGAGTGCCAGGTTGTCCTTTGAGAACGCCTTCTTCGTATTGCGGTAAATGTTGCGCCGAAACTGATCGATGAGAATGATCAATGCGAGACGGCCACGCGGGTCGTCAGCCCAGTGGTCCAGTTTTCCTTTGGACGCCCTGGCGATATCGTCAGAGAACTCTGCTTCGATCTGATCGTCAAAATCAGGGTTTTCGCCAAACCAGATGTCCATGCGCCGGTCGATCTGCGGCGCCGACAGGGCCTGTTCCTTAAACCAGAACGACAAGATCTTGTCGATACGGCTCACGTCGTCGTCCGTGATCGAGGCGTCCATGCTTTCGCTCAAGAGTTTTATGGGCATAAAGTGAGAACCTGGTCACATATTGAACGAATTCGGCCATTCTAGGCCGCGCTTGGCTTAGACTTTAGCAGATGATCAGCAAGGTAATGCGAACACTGTGCACAATTGGCGTTGTCATTCTGACGCTGACGGCGTGCGGCGGTCCGGCTTCCGCTCCCGAAGAACAGCTGCGCGCCTGGGTCGCCGCTGGTGCAGAGGCGGCAAAGGACAAGAACCGTCGCGAACTAGTCAGTATGATTTCAGAGTCCTACGCGGACGCCCGCGGGAACGAGCGCAGTGACATTGACAACCTGCTTCGTGTTTATTTCCTGAGGCAGCAGAAGATTGCCCTGCTGACCTCGATCGAAGACATCACGGTATATGATGACACCGCGGCGAAAATCGAAATGACGGTCGGCATGGCCGGAATGAATGACAGTGTGTTGGGACTCAGTGCGGATGCCTACCGGTTTGAGCTGGAGCTCGAGAGGGATGCCGATGAATGGCAGCTTATTTCCGCCCGTTGGGGAGAGTTGGGTGAAGAGATGCGGTAAAAGGCCGACAGCGACGGTGCTGGCGGTCACGCTATTCGGGCTGGCTGCATGCGAGTCGCTTCCGGAGAACATCATCAGCAGCCCCGAGGTCGAGCTGCGCGATGTGGAAGTTGTCGGCCTGGGGTTTAGTGCCCAGACCTTTTTACTCTCGTTCGATATCAGCAACCCGAACCCGTTTTCACTGCCCGTGAGTCACGTCAGCTATGGCATAAAACTCGGTGGCCAGCGATTTGCGAGTGGCCAGACGGCGAGTGACATTTCCGTGCCGGCAAGCGGCACGGCGCAATTTGCGATCAGCGTTGATCTTGACCTGCTGAACACGACGCCACGCTTGCTTTCGGTCATTCGCGACGGCGCGCGCACCGAAATCCACTATGAACTGGAGGGTCAGCTCAGCGTTGATATTCCGTTTACGCCCCCTGTGACTTACCGAACCAGCGGCGCTATCCAGTTGAGTTCAGGCCCCCTGTAAGCCCCGGTGAAGGTTTCCAGCGCAACCAAAATATCTGATTTATACTGATGTACTCACGGCGCTTTGCGTCACTTCATTGATATATTCTCGGGGATCGTCTTTGGGCGATCTCTGCGGCGCGTATGACAGACCAACCAGCAAAAACTCTGCTTGACCCTGCCCTGCACAAAGACAGTTGCGGCTTCGGCCTGATTGCAAACCTCGATGATTTACCGAGTCATTGGGTTGTTAAAACGGCGATCGAAGCACTCGCACGTCTGACACACCGCGGTGCCGTGGCGGCCGACGGCAAGACGGGTGATGGCTGCGGTCTTCTGATCAAGTTCCCGGAGTCCTTCCTGCGCGCCGTGGGCGAAGACTGCGGGTTCGCGTTGAATAAACGCTTCGCGGCAGGAACCGTATTTCTGAGCCAGGACAAGGCAACCAGCGATGCGGCGCGCGCCGCAATCACAACGGCGATCGATCAACATGGTCTCGACGTTGTCGGTTGGCGAGAGGTTCCAGTTGAACCGTCGGCCTGCGGGGATCAGGCGCTGGCGACTCTGCCGAAGATAGAACAGGTATTTGTAAATGCGCCGAACGGTATGCCGCGCGGCGCTTTCAACCGCAAGCTTTTTCTCGCCCGGCGGCGCGCCGAGAATCGTGTGACTGATGACGCGACCTATGTCGCCAGCCTGTCATCGGTAACGATCAGCTACAAGGGCATGATCATGCCGGCGGCGCTGCCCGAGTTTTATCCGGATCTCAGGGACCCGCGAATGGAATCGTCGGTATGTGTGTTCCATCAGCGGTTTTCGACAAATACATTGCCCGAGTGGCGGCTGGCGCAGCCGTTCCGCTTCCTCGCGCACAATGGCGAGATCAACACCATCAGGGGCAATCGCAACTGGGCGGTTGCGAGGGCGAAGAACTTCCTGTCTGACAAGCTGGACGACATCTCGGACCTCGATCCGATTGTGTCACTGACAGGCTCCGACTCGTCGAGTCTGGACAACATGCTCGAGGTCCTGCGCGCGGGCGGCATGGACGTCATCCAGGCCATGCGTATCCTGCTGCCGCCGGCCTGGCAGACCGTGGACAACATAGACCCTGACGTGCGGGCGTTCTATGAGTTTTACGATTGCCAGATCGAGCCCTGGGACGGGCCGGCAGGAATTGTTCTGACAGATGGGCGTTACGCGGCATGTTGCCTTGATCGTAATGGCCTGCGGCCGGCTCGTTACGTCATAACAAAGGACAGGCACCTTACCGTCGCCTCGGAGGTAGGGGTCTACGAGTACGACGAAAAAGATGTCGTCAGCAAAGGCCGCCTCGGCCCCGGCGAGATGCTGGCCGTCGATCTCGTCAACGGCGTGCTGCTCGACAACGACGAAATCCACGACATCCTGAAGATGCGTGCGCCCTACAAGAAATGGCTCAAGAAAGGTGTTCGTTACCTGGACTCGCTGCTCGTCGATACGCGTACGGCCGCAGAACCCTTCGACGCCGAAACGCTGGCCACATACCAGAAGATGTTCCACCTCTCGCGTGAGGAGATCAGCGAAGTCATCGCCGTCCTGGCCAAGGCCGAAATGGAAGCGGTTGGGTCCATGGGCGATGACACGCCGATGGCCGTCCTGTCGCAAAAGATTCGTTCTCCATTCGACTATTTCCGTCAGCAGTTCGCGCAAGTTACAAACCCGCCGATCGATTCCTTGCGTGAGCGCATCGTGATGTCCCTGCAGACCAACGTCGGTGGTGAGTCCAACCTCTTCGATATCGGTCCGAAACACGCCGAACAGGTCATCATCAACTCGCCGGTATTGTCGCAGGCGAAACTGAGGCAGTTGCTCGGCCCTGACATGTTCGAGGACAGCCACACATTCATCGATCTCAACGTGGACGAGAACCTGAGCTTGCCAGAGGCGCTCGATAGTATCTGCGAGCAGGCCGAGCAGGGTGTGCGTGATGGCAATCTGCTGGTCATGCTCAGCGACCGCTACCTCGAGAAAGGCAAGCTGCCGGTGCATGCGTTGCTCGCGACAGGCGCTGTACATCATCATCTCGTGCAAACCGGCTTGCGTTGTGACGCCAATCTCATTGTCGAGACAGGCGTGGCTCGCGACTCACATCATGTTGCCTGTCTGATCGGCTACGGCGCGACGATGGTCTATCCTTATCTCGTGTACCAATCACTGCACGACATTGCCCAGCGCGGCAATATTTCGAAACAGCAACAGCTTGGTCGCAGCTACCGTCGTGGCATACGCAAAGGACTGTTCAAGATCATGTCGAAGATGGGTATTTCTTCGATCTCGAGTTATCGCGGGGCGCAGTTGTTCGAAATCGTGGGCCTGCACGACGAGGTCGTGGAGCGCTGCTTCAAGGGTACTACGTCACGAATCCAGGGAACGAATTTCGACGACCTGCTATACGACCAGAAGCAGCTGGCGGAGGCGGCCTGGGAGCCACGCGAGCTGATTGAACAGGGTGGCCTGTACAAGTACGTGCATGGTGGTGAGTATCACTGCTACAACCCGGACGTCGTTACGACGCTGCAGTCAGCGGTCCGGACCGGTGACTATGAGCAGTATCGCGAGTACGCGAGGCTCGTGAACGAGCGGCCGATTGCTACCCTGCGGGATCTCATGGACATCAAGGCCGCAGGCGAGCCGATTCCACTTGATGAGGTGGAGCCTGTCGAAGAGATACTGCCGCGTTTCGACAGTGCGGGTATGTCACTGGGTGCGTTGTCGCCCGAGGCACACGAGGCGCTGGCCATCGCGATGAACCGCATCGGCGCGCGCTCTAACTCGGGCGAGGGTGGCGAAGATCCGTCTCGCTATGGCAACGAGCGCATGTCGAAGATCAAGCAGGTTGCCTCGGGCCGTTTCGGCGTGACCGCCGAGTACCTGGTTAACGCGGAAGTGATCCAGATCAAGATCGCACAGGGCGCCAAGCCCGGTGAAGGCGGGCAACTGCCAGGTCACAAGGTCAACGAAATGATCGCAAAGCTGCGGTATGCCAAGCCGGGAGTCGGCCTGATTTCGCCACCGCCGCATCATGATATTTACTCTATCGAAGATCTTGCGCAGCTGATCTTTGACCTCAAACAGGTCAACCCCGATGCGCTGGTATCCGTGAAGCTCGTGGCCGAACCGGGTGTAGGCACGATCGCGGCGGGCGTCGTCAAGGCCTACGCCGATTTGATAACTATCTCGGGCTATGACGGTGGCACGGGCGCGAGTCCCTTGAGTTCCGTCAAATACGCGGGCAGTCCGTGGGAACTCGGCTTGTCCGAAACGCACCAGGTTCTGCGAGCCCAGGACATGCGCCACCAGGTGCGCTTGCAGACTGACGGTGGCCTGAAGACCGGGCTCGACGTCGTCAAGGCGGCGATGCTCGGTGCGGAGAGTTTTGGATTTGGCACGGGGCCGATGGTGGCACTGGGTTGCAAGTACCTGCGTATCTGTCATCTCAATAACTGCGCCACAGGTGTTGCCACGCAAAACAGCGTGTTGCGCAGTGAGTACTTCATCGGACTGCCCGAAATGGTCATCAACTTCTTCCGCTTCATAGCGCAGGAAGTCCGTCAACTGATGGCCGAACTCGGTATCAGCAGGTTCGAAGACCTGATTGGCCGAACCGATCTGCTCGATCTCAAGGAAGGCGACAGCGTCCGCCAGGCACGACTCGACTTGTCGCCAATCGTCTCTACTGGCGGGCTTGCCAAGGATGCACCACAGTTCTGCACATCATTACGCAACGACCCATTTGATAAAGGTGAATTGGCGGAAAAAATGGTCGAGACGTGCCTGCCGGCCATTGAAGCAAAGAGTGGCGGCCGATTTGGCTTCGAGGTGCAAAACTTCAACCGGTCAATTGGCGCCAGGCTGGCGGGCGAAATCGCACGTCGCTATGGAAACAACGGCATGGCGGAGGCGCCGCTTGATATTGTTCTGCGTGGTACTGCGGGACAAAGCTTCGGTGCGTGGAATATTGCGGGCCTGAATCTCACCCTGGCTGGTGATGCAAATGACTATGTCGGCAAAGGAATGGCTGGTGGGTGTATCGTTATCCGTCCACCGGAAGAGGCGGGCTACGTTGCTCGCGACACCGCGATCATCGGCAATACATGCCTGTATGGTGCGACAGGCGGCCAGCTGTTCGCGGCGGGGCGCGCGGGTGAGCGATTTGCGGTTCGCAACTCGGGCGCAACGGCAGTCATAGAAGGTGCTGGCGATCATTGCTGCGAGTACATGACTGACGGTGTTGTCGTCGTGCTGGGCAAGACCGGGGTCAACTTTGGTGCGGGCATGACGGGCGGTTTCGCCTATGTGCTCGATATCGAGCGGGACTTTGTCGATTTGTACAATCACGAACTCATCGACATTCACCGCATCAACCCCGAGAGCATGGAGGTACACCTGCATCACCTCCGCTCTCTCCTGGTATCGCACGTCGAAATGACAGCCAGCGAATGGGGTGACGCAATACTCGAGGATTACCGGACGTACCTGCCCAAGTTCTGGGTGGTCAAACCCAAGGCTGCCGAACTCGGTTCGCTGATTCAGTCTCTGAGGCAGGCGGCGTAATGGCGAAGCATCCACTGCAATTTCTCGAGGTTCCACGGCGCGACCCGGACAAGGAGGGCGCCGAAGAGCGCATAGAGCATTACGGTGAGATCTACGGCTCTTATGATGGCGCGAGCGCGGCGGCACAGGCAGGGCGGTGTCTTGCGTGTGGCAATCCTTACTGCGAGTGGAAGTGCCCGGTGCACAACTACATTCCGAACTGGCTGGCTCTGATCGAGGAAGGCAAGCTGTTCGAAGCGGCCGAGTTGTCGCACCAGACCAATTCGTTGCCCGAAATCTGCGGTCGCGTATGCCCGCAGGATCGCCTTTGCGAGGGCGCATGCACACTGGAAGATGCGAATGGTGCCGTCACGATCGGCAGCATTGAGCGCTACATCACGGACGAGGCGGTCAGCCAGGGTTGGCGACCCGACATGTCAAATGTCGCCGATACCGGCAAGCGCGTCGGCATCGTCGGTGCGGGGCCTGCGGGTCTTGCCGCGGCTGATGTTCTTGCGCGTAACGGAATTCGTTCCGTCGTGTTCGATGCCTATCCGGAAATCGGCGGATTGCTTACCTACGGAATCCCACCCTTCAAGCTCGAAAAACAGGTCGTTCGGCAGCGGCGTGAAATCCTGGAGGGTATGGGCGTGAGCTTCGTCCTTAATACGCGCATCGGCAAGGACAAGCCGTTCGAGGAACTGCTGGAGGAATTCGACGCCGTTTTTCTTGGTATGGGCACCTATGACTATGTGAAGGGCGGCTTTCCGGGTGAAGATCATGCGGGTGTTTACGATGCGCTGCCGTACCTCGTTGGCAATGTTTATCGCGAGCTCGGTCAGGACGAAACGGACGCACCGTACATTGACCTCCAGGGACAGAACGTCGTTGTTCTCGGTGGTGGCGACACGGGCATGGATTGCAATCGCACGGCGATTCGCCAGGGTGCAGCGAGCGTGACCTGTGCGTATCGCCGAGATGAAGAAAACATGCCCGGCTCGCGGCGCGAGGTCGCCAACAGTAAGGAAGAGGGTGTGACATTTTTGTTCAACCGGCAGCCACTCGAGATAGTGGGTGATGGCAAGGTTTCCGGCGTAAAGGTCATCGAAACGAAACTCGGCAAACCGGGATCAGACGGGCGACGCCGCCCCGAACCGATACCGGGGACCGAAACCCTATTGGCTGCAGACGTTGTCATCATTGCATTCGGCTTCCGCCCGGACCCACCTGAATGGTTCAGCGATTTCGGTATTGAAACTTTCAATAGTGGCCGTGTTCGTGTTGCATCACTTGGGCCACGCCCTTACCAGACGAGCAATCCGAAAGTATTCGCCGGCGGCGACATGGTGCGTGGTTCCGACCTCGTCGTGACGGCCGTGCATGAGGGCCGCGAGGCAGCAAAGGGTATCGCCAGGTATCTGGGCGTCTGACCCGTGAAGAATATTGCCAGAACGACTACTTTGCTCGCGCTCCTGTTCCTGTCCGGTTGCGTCGTTACGGTTAACGACCAGGTGCTGGTCGGCAAGGACCGTGTTGCGTCCTGGAAGAGCAAACTGGTAATCGCACATCGAGGTGCGAGCGGATACTTGCCTGAGCACACGATCGCGGCCAAGGCCATGGCCTATGCGCAAGGTGCAGACTATATCGAGCAGGATCTCGTCATGACGAAAGATGACGAAGTCGTGGTATTGCACGATCACTACCTCGATACCGTCACCAATGTCGGCGAGGTGTTTCCGAATCGTGCGCGCGAGGATGGGCGCTTTTACGTCATTGACTTCACGCTGGACGAGATTCGTCAGCTGGCAGTCTATGAGCGATTTGAAAACAGCGGCGTGTCGAAAGTTCCTGTCTTCAACGACCGCTTTCCCCTGGAAAAATCGACTTTTCGAGTCAATACGTTTGCGGAGGAAATCGAGCTGATCCAGGGCCTCAACAAGTCGACTGGCCGCACGGTCGGCATTTACCCGGAGATCAAAAGTCCGGCATTCCACCGGCAAGAAGGCAAGGACATCTCTGCGGCCGTACTCAAGGTTCTAGGAAACTACGGCTACCGGACGAAGCAGGACCTCGTGTTTCTGCAGTGCTTTGACCCATACGAATTGCAGCGCATCCATCAGCAGCTGTTTTCGGAAATGGAGATGGCCGTTCCGCTCGTGCAGTTGCTGGGCACGGACCCTCAGTTCGAGCCGGCACTAACCGAGGAAGGACTGGCGCAAGTTGCCGCGTATGCCGATGGCATTGGCCCATCGATGTACCTGGTAGTAAGGCCGGGGTCCGGCGTAGAGGTTACCGACCTCGTTGACCGGGCACACGGACTCGGCATGGTCGTGCATCCCTATACGTTTCGTCGCGACCAACTTCCGGAATTTGTCGACGACTATGAACAGCTATTGAAGATATTTTTTGATGATGCAGGCGTTGACGGTGTGTTCACCGATTTCCCGGATCTCACGAAAGAGTTCATTGCGTCCAATTTATGATTGGCTTTCTGAAACCCGCAGCGCACCGTCCGCCGCTGCCGGAAGATCGGGCTGATACCGCCTACAAGCGCCTGAGACTACAAGTATTCCTGGGGATTTTCGTCGGCTATGCCGGCTACTACCTGGTGCGCAAGAACTTCTCGCTTGCGATGCCCTACCTCGTCGAGGAGGGCTATTCGAAGACAGACCTGGGCATTGCTTTGTCGGGTGTCTCAATCGCTTATGGGCTATCGAAGTTCATCATGGGCAACGTTTCCGATCGCAGCAATGCGCGCGTGTTCATGTCACTCGGACTCTTCTGTTCGGCGCTGATCATGATTTTCATGGGCACGGTCCCCTTTGCGACGGGATCGGTAACGGTCATGTTCATCCTGCTGCTGATGAATGGCTGGTTTCAGGGCATGGGTTGGCCACCGTCCGGTCGTATCATGGTTCACTGGTTTTCGTTGCGTGAGCGGGGGACCAAGATGGCAATGTGGAATGTCGCCCACAATCTCGGTGGCGGCATGGTTGGGCCGCTCGCGATACTGGCGATGGCAATTTTCGCGGACTGGCATTCGGTTCTGTACGTGCACGGCTTCGTTGCGATGGCGATCGCCGCATTCATCTTCATGACTGTTCGCGATACGCCACAGTCGATGGGGCTGAGCACCATCGAAAAACACCGCAATGACTATCCGAAGGCGTACGAGTACTCCGAGGCCCAGGAAAAGGAGCTATCGGCCAGGGCCATTTTTCTCGAGCACGTTCTTAACAACAAGCTGTTATGGACAATCGCGCTCGCCAATGCATTTGTCTATTTCGTACGTTATGGAGTGCTTGATTGGGCGCCGACCTATCTCAGCGAGGCGAAGCAGTTTTCATTCGCGGAATCCGGGTGGGCGTACGCAGCCTATGAGTTTGCCGGCATTCCCGGCACGCTGGTTTGTGGTTGGTTGTCCGACAAGGCGTTCAAAGGTCGGCGTGCGCCGGCCTCGATTTTGTATCTGCTACTAACGTTGGCGTGCGTAGTGGTCTATTGGAAAAATCCGGTTGGCCATCCGAATATTGACCTGGCGATGCTGATCGGGATCGGCTTTTTTATCTACGGACCGATCATGCTGATCGGCGTACATGCACTGGACCTGGCACCAAAGAAAGCCGCCGGAACCGCGGCCGGTTTTACCGGCCTTTTCGGTTATGTCGGCGGTGCGGTTGCGGCCAACATTGTAATCGGGATGGTGGTCGATGCGGCCGGGTGGAATGCCGGTTTTGAATTGATCAGTGCAGCTTGCATCCTTGCAATAGGGCTGATCGCCCTGACCTGGCGAGCCGAGCAGCACGCTTTGGCGCATTAGCGGTCACCGGGTTCGTGCCGGGAATCAACCCGTTACCGCTGACTGCCATATCGTCCACGCGCCGATCAATATGAATCCGACGCCAGCGACAAGAGACAATAGCCTCGGACTGAAGTAGTGGGCGACGAGTCCGCCGGCCAGCACGCCAATCGCCGACGTCAACACAAGTGCCAGCGACGCCCCCAAGAACACGGTAATGAGCTTGTCCGGAGATTTGGCGGAAAATAGCAGTGTCGCGAGTTGAGTCTTGTCGCCGAGTTCTGCGAGGAATACAACACCAAAGACTGTTACAGCCAACTTGATATCCATAGATATTACCAACCAGATGTTAGAACAATAGACGTCGAATCAATTTGGGCAGTGGCCGGGCCGGATCAGCATTATCCTCCGGGCCTTTGCTTATCAGTCATTCCTTTGTTCGAGGTTTCGGTAAGCAATGCGATCACCTGCGAAGGTGCCGATCCAGAGTTCGGTTCCCACCTCCAATGCCATCGTGATATTGCTGAAATGTTTGTGTGCCGGTGAACTTGCA